>Ga0214544_1002018_pt1 | contig 42802 bp, 32 predicted proteins | sample CNSS3metaG_FD_160074 | JGI IMG/M metagenome (GOLD analysis project Ga0214544, IMG submission 160074) | Root nodule microbial communities from cowpea collected in UCLA plant growth center, Los Angeles, California, USA - CNSS3 | ecosystem: Host-associated > Plants > Roots > Nodule | place: USA...
TAAGTCAAGTCAACTATAGTCAACAAGTCAAACCTAGTCAAAGGTCAACAAGTCAACTAAAGTTGATTCAACTAAGTCAACTTAGGGAATCAAAAATAACAAACACAAATGAAAGGGATGAAGGATTTGTGAACTTCCTTTCTAAACATGCTTAGTCTTCTTAAGCATGTGCCTCCATCCTTGGTTGGGGTCAATCCTTCATCACCTGTTGCAGCAACCTTTCTTCTTTTTCTGCAACCATGTCAACAAAGATAACCACTAAAAACTTATTTGCATCATTCACATCAGCAAACTTGATGTGTGGAGTGTGTGGCTTCAACTCAAGTTGAGTGTCATCAGATGCATTCAGATGGTTAAGAGGATCATCAGTAATCCTCATAATCTCACCTTGTGAGCATGAATTTGGACCTGAAGTAGTTGAATATGATGCTTCATCATTAACCAAGTCAATTGCAATAGTAGATGCTTCAACTGCATCTTCGAATATCGTTGGCTCTTCAAGTACACTTGGTTCCTCTATTGTATTATCCTCACAACTTTGCTCTTAAAAATTATCATTTATACTCATATCATCATCAACAAATAAAACTTTATATTCACATTGAGCATTATCAACATATCCATCAGTAGATATGTTAGTGTGAGAATCTTTAATTTCTTCAGCAACTTCAGCAACATCCTTAATATGTCCATTAGTAGACATATTACTATGACAATCATTATATCCATCAGTAGATATATCAATGTGATGTGATTTCGCTATTGGTTGTTTAGACTGATTATGCAAGCTTTGTGTGGCGGCATTCATCATATTTTTTTGATTTGTCTTATTCATTTTCATCATTTCAATCATCATATCTTCCAAAGTGACTTTTCTAACTGTATCATTCACTAGCTGATTCAAATCTTCAGACATTTGTTCAACTCTGATGGCCAACTTCAAAAGCATATCTTTGATTTCATGACGAAATGCGTTAAAATCTGGATTTTTAGGAAATCTCTGATGGGGTTGAAGGGTGGTATTAACAGTTACAAGTGATTCTATGAAGTTGTTCTTACTTGCATCCCTCAACATATCATACAGTATTTTCTTATTTTCATACCACACTTGGTCAATATTTCTGCATCGTTGATCAACTTGTAACCTTTCATCCATGGCCTCTAATTTCTCTATCACTTCACCCATTAATATCATAACTTCTTTATAGGATGGTCCATTGGTTGTTGCAACTTGTTGTGATGGTGCATGTTGTTATTGTTGAGAACCAAATGGAACATATGATGGCTGAAGTGAATACACATAATATGGTTGTTACTCATGGTATGGTGGTTGTTGCTCATATCCCAAAAAAGATGATCTAGGATATAGATCATTAAATTGTCGTAAAGTTAACCCACTTATATCAGGTGCAAAAGTAGGTGTGACAATTTGATGTGATCCCATTAAGTCTCATAGCTTGGGCCATTGGCTAGGCCCATTCTTTTTAATTTCTTTTATTTTCTTTATTTCTTTTATTAAATAAATGTTTGTCTAAATTGGGTATTTTTATCAAATGCAGCCCATGTCTACAACTTGTCCCATGAGTGGGCCAATCAAATAATTAGCATAAAGCCCAATATCTACGTGTGCTTGTGGGAGAAGCGCTGCTACAACATATTGGGCTTCCAACCCAATTTCTTCTAGCGTTTGCAATCCACATTATGGATCTGTTTGTGGCCAAGAGTGATTCAAGGCATCATGCGCTATTCTCTTTTATTGGGCCTGCACTAAAATTGCTTCTACCACCACAATCCTCTTGCAAAACCAACATAACTCATTTATTGGGCCTGAACCACGCAGCTCTTCTCTTCCCACATTTCATTATGCAGCCATGCAAGGGTCTAGTGTAACACAAAGACTGATAGGGTTCTTCATCTTTCACGCTTGCCAACCCTCAACATCTTGTTAGGGTTTTCTTTGCTTCCACATGCGTTCCACTTTCCTTTGCTAGGTTACCAAATCACGTCGCTATTAGGATCACTTGAACTATTCATTCACGCTAGTTCGCTTGCCTCATGCGTCCACCCTAGGGTTTGTTAGCATTTATGTCTTTCCTTTCTCTCGCCGTTAGGTTGAATATGTTAGACGGCGTTTCTTTGTTTTGTTCTTCCGGTTTCCTTCCTCTATAAAAGGCAAGCCATTCCTTTGTAACAATTTAGCTTTTGATGAATGATATTTCCGGTAAAGATCACTCCCACCATTCATCAGCTCACTCTAAACCCTAGATTAGGTTTTAGCCTCTTAGGGTTTACCAAACCAGTGAGATCCGAGCTTAAACACCATAACCGATTATTTCCGCTGTGTTTCCCTCACTTTCCACGAGATTCAATCGGTGGAACGTCGATTTGAGAGCTTTTTCGGCGAGTACCGTGACGGAGGAGCCTCATCAAGTGGTATTCAGAGCCACTCAGTTCTCGGATGTCTTCAAAGCTAAGTATTCGAGCCTTATCTCTACTGTTTTTCTCTTTATATGTTCGATTTTGTCTTGTTCGTGATTATTTGAGTCTGATTTTCTATTGATTTTGTGCTCTTGATGTTTTTCTTACTGAAATTGATTCAAGTTTGCTTGTTCTGATTTGTATGAATCAATACTATGATGAAATGTCTAGATTGTTGAATCTGTCGTTCCAATGCATGTCAAGTAGGTTTAATTTCAGTTTTGATTACCTAACTTTTAATTTTATAATCTCGTGTTTTGTCTTTGGTTTTGTTTAATTTCGTTTCTATGTTCTCAATTCCATAAAAGTAGTATGTATGTGTTATTTTCTTCTGTTAGCCGAACTGTCATGTGTTGCTGATTAGTTTTTGAGTTTTGTTGAGTTCCTTAATTGTTATTAGATCATTAGCAATTGTTCTGCAGTGCATATTGATATTGTTCCTGTGTAATTCTGCTAAAATTACTACCGGATTCCTTGTTCTGTTTTCTGAAATCAAGTTAATGTCCAAATGCATCTGTGCTTCATTGATTCGTATCTTCATGTTCGTGATCGAGATGTATATGTTTGGCCAATGATGCTTGTCGATTGAACCAAGTTTTTTTTTTTGGTTTTGCTGCTTCAAGTTTTGTTATTGATTGTTGTGGTTGTGTCTATTGGTTAAACTCACATACACTTTGCTTATCCAGTGTTGGTTTAGTTGTTCATGTTTCTAACTATATGCAAATGTTGATTTGGCCATGGGCGTATATGTTGTTGGAAGCAATCTATTATTAGTGAAACTGGATTCATTCTTGTGTTGATTTTAAAGCCAGTACCATGTTTTCACTCCAGCTTTTGCCATATCAGTTCCCTTGAGACAATATACTATGGTGTTCTGTTTTGCTGAATCAGGTGTTTCTAATATTTCTCCATTTATCTAAGGTTGATTTTCATTGATTACACTAATTTACAACAGTTTCCTAAGTCGTAGATTTTTTTGTGCTTGTCTGAACTGAATATTGTTGTTGGTTAGCATATTGCTATTGTGTACTCCTCGGTTATATCATGTTGTGCAATAATGAGTCTTGAGCATTCTGTTTTTGATGTCTGATTCATCTGTGTGAATTCTGCTACATCCAATTGAGTTCTTTTTGCGGAGTCGTTTATGTGCATTAGTTCAGTTTCATACACATGTATCAGTTATAATTGAACCTACAACATTCTGCGTTGTGCATTTTGTTTTGGCTTCTTCTGTTTTATCATATTTTAAGTTTTCATCCCGCATTGTTTCATGTTGATTTTATTTGGCACTATCAACTTGCTTGACTCCAGCTGTTGCTTTACTCTATTGCTTCTAGTAAACGTCGGTGTTTTCTTTGACTGAAAATCTGTGTTTGTTTCTTTTGAGGTTCTGTTATGAGCTGTCTTGGCCAAGTCTTTGTTCTGCAGTTTCTGATTGTTACAGTTTCACTACACTATTTGGAGTCATCATTTACTTGTTGTGTTTTTCCAATTTTTTTTAGTTGAATCAATTTTGCAATCTGTCATATGCCATTAACCATTTGAATGGAATTGGAAAACTGCCATTGAAGTGAACTGTGCTTTAAAAGATTAGTTGCATATGTGATCTATGTGCGTTGAAAAGAAAATCTATGGATAAGAATATGATGTGAAAATCTGCATTGATAGATAATGTTTGACTCATTTGAGTGAAAAGAAAGAGTGAATAAAAAAAACACAGTTCACAACTTAGTATTGACCATTCATTTCCAATACAATGTGCATGTGCTTTTGATTCAACTTGTTTGAGTCTTGTTTGATTTTAGTTTTGTTCATCATATTCTAGATACATTCCTTAGGTTCCTTTTGTGTGCCTTCTTTATTGGTTAGCTTGTTTTCTTGCTTGTCTTTATTGGCTTTCCATTGAGTTTGTCATTAAATCCATCACTTGATGTTGTCCTTGCCTAAAATTTGAACTTTTATTGTTTTCTGCTTTTTACTCTCAAAAGTGGCTGACTGCTCATTTGCTCTTGGTTCATTTGGCTTGACACTCACTATTTTTGGTAGCCTTGTAGGTGCTAACCTTTCTGAAAGGTGCAGCTGTGGTGAGGAAAAACAAATTAAGTGGACACCGAGAGGAAAAAGAAGTGAGCTGGGACCTTCTAGGAGGAGTGCAAACACTTGAGGGTGACATATTTGGAGGCTGAACCGAAAACTTGAGAGATATAGCTTAGTTATTTTATTTTGTATTGCTGTTTTCATGTCACGGTACTTTGGGGTTGTAAATTTTCTTTTCAGATTTCGGTTTTCTCCTTTTATTTGGCTTAGGTGGGAAAATGCTTTAGCGCAATCCCATCCTTAGCATTTAATTGTAATAGTTTTTTGAACGTGTAGTGTGAGATTCAAGGGGTTCCAAAGGTCACTTGCATTTTCACTTAGGCTTTTCGTCTAGTTTATGTTTTCAGTCTTTATGTTTTATGTTTTCAGTGTCCAGGTTTGTGTGATTTGTATGATTGTTTCTATGTTTTAGGTCACCGTGATATCTAGGTGTAATGCGTTTCTCACATAGTTGACCTTCTTTTGGTCTTTAAGTTTTCACTTTGTTCACACACTTTGTCCAATTGTTTTTCACACAATCTGTTTTCATTTGTATTTTTATTGAAAATTTTTGTGAAAGAAATTTAGAGATCTCTGGCTAGGAAAGGCTTGGTTTCTAAGTTTGTCCATGAGACTCACCTCCCTTTCTTGGGAGTATCTCTAGAAATCTTTTCCATTATTTTCTCTTTAGAAATTCATCAACTTCTTTGTGAAAAAAAATTGTTTTGCCAAAAGTGTTTCAAAATGAGTTTTTCTTCTTCTAGCCGTATGCATGTAGATAGGCATAGTAGTGTGCATTTAGGTAGGCATAGTAGTCATGAGTTGCATCATCCCATTCATAGTGACATTCCTTTCTTTGGCGAGGATATAAGACCAATATCATTTAGAGATTGGATGTGGGATACAGAGAAATTAGTGCAATCCTTGTTTAGTAAATATAGTCAAATAGACATTCTTAGGCATGTTACATCTAGGTTTGTAGGACGTGCATTTGATTGGTGGCAAGAGAGGCAGTTTAATGTGAAAAAGGGGGAGAAAATCATGCATCAATACGTTTTATGAATTAAAAACATGCATATGGACACATTTCATTCCCCCTTCATTTAGGATCACAAAAGAGCAGCAAGCTAGGATAGAAGACTTCATTGACATTGGGGATGCATTCATCCAAAACATTGCTAAGTTTTCTAGACTAGAAAAGGATTTTAAGCACAATTTGGACTTGGTCTTGAGTGAACAAAGAAAGAGAGAGAAATATAAAAGAGAGCAAGCAAAGCTTGAAAAGCTTAGAGAGTATGAACAGAAGAGAGAAAAAGAACAATTCGAGAAGCTTTGTGTTCAAAAAGAACAAGAGGAAAAAGAGATAAAAGAGAGGAAGAAAAGACTAAAGAGGAAAGTCTAAGAAAAGCCAAAGAAGAGAATGAGATAAAAGAGTTTGAGGAAAGAGAGAAAATAAGACAAGATAGTGAGCTTGAAAACCAATCACAGGTGGTAGAGTTAGAGAGCATTTCAAAAGAAAAACAGGAACTGAGTGTTAGGGATTTGGTGATCAATCCTTCACCGATTCCTTTCATGAAGATCCAATTTTCAAAGGGAATTCTCCCATCTTTGAACTCTTCTTACTTTGTCATTAAATCTTTTGTTTTGTTTCCTTCTCAAACTTTTTGTTCACCATCTCATTTCCTTATTTCATCCTCTTTAATATCTTGTGTCAAAACACACTTTTTGTATAACACTCTTTTTGTAAAGTGGGCCCAATACCATCTTTTTCAATCTTTCAAAGCCCATTTTCACGAATTTCTCAATTAATTTTACTGCATGGTCATTACAATCTCATTATACTTTTGTTTGATGATTATTGCTGATATGTTTTTGATCCTGGTGGAACTCTAACTTTGGTTGCTGAGGGCTTTTAATAACCCTCTAGATCTGAGGACAAATCCACTTCAAGGGGGAAGGGATGATGTGATCCCATTAAGGCTCAGAGCTTGGGCCATTGGCTAGGCCCATTCTTTTTAATTTCTTTTATTTTCTTTATTTCTTTTATTAAATAAATGTTTGTCTAAATTGGATATTTTTATCAAATGCAGCCCATGTCTACAACTTGTCCCATGGGTGGGGGCCAATAAAATAATAAGCCTAAAGCCCGATTTCTATGTGTGCTTGTGGGAGAAGCGCTGCTACAACGTATTGAGCTTCCAGCCCAATTTCTTCCAGCGTTTGCAACCCACATTATGGATCTGTCTGTGGCCAAGAGTGATTCAAGGCATCATGCGCTATTCTCTTTTATTGGGCCTGCACTGAAATTGCTTCTACCACCACAATCCTTTTGCAGCCAACATCACTCATTTATTGGGCCTGAACCGCGCAGCTCTTCTCTCCCTATATTTCATTATGCAGCCACGCAAGGGTCCAGTGTAACATAAAGACTGATAAGGTTCTTCATCTTTCACGTGTGCCAACCCTCAACATCTTGTTAGGGTTTTCTTTGCTTCCACCCGCATTGCACTTTCCTTTGCTAGGTTTCCAAATCACGCCGCTGTTAGGATCACGTGAACTCTTCATTCACGCTAGTTCGCTTGCCTCATGCGTCCACCCTAGGGTTGTTAGGATTTATGTCTTTCCTTTCTCTCACTGTTAGGTTGAATATGTTAGACGAAATTTCTTTGTTTTGTTTTTCCGGTTGCCTTCCTCTATAAAAGGCAAGCCATTCCTTTGTAACAATTTAGCTTTTGATGAATGATATTTCTGGTAGAAATCACTCCTACCGTTCATCAGCTCACCCTAAACCCTAGATTAGGTTTCAGCCTCTTAGGGTTTATCAAACCAGTGAGATCCGAGCTTAAACACCATAACCGATTATTTCTGTTGCGTTTGCCTCGCTTTCCGTGAGATTCAATCGGTGCCGATTCAAGAGCTTTTCTGGCGAGTACCGCGATGGAGGAGCCTCATCACAATTTGTTGTTAATACTCATATGAATCACGTGCTTGCTGTGGATAGTAATCATAGTTCACTTGAAAACCACACTCTTGATTATTTTCATATGAAAAACTATTTTGCATTTTTGAAAAAGGTTTTCTGAAAAGAAATAAGTTAAAAGTTTGTTTAGTAGACTTCCAAGAAAGAGAGGTGTGTCTCAATTGACAACTTAAGTACCTTATCTTTCCTTAGCCAAAGTGTTTCCCAACTAGTTTCACAAATTTTCCAACAAAATTCCTCAAACAAAAATTATGCTTTATAGAAAATAACTAAAGAAAATAAAATAAAAATAAAATAAAAAAATAAAAAACAAGAACTAAAATGATAAAAATTCTAACCGTATTGCCCACAATGGTGCCAAATTTGATAACATTGTTGTTGACGCGATCAAATTAATACTACTTTTCTATAACAACTTCAGTATTGTTAAGAAAGTAGTCAACAAAATAGAACGGGTAAAGTAACCTTAAGTCGTCTCCCATCGAACACGAAATTGATTTTTAACAAATTAGTTTTTACAAAATCTATACAAAAGAGTTAGTCAAATAAAATAATAAAAATATAGGAGGATTAAGATAAACAAGAAAGAAATAGAAAAGATAAAAAGAGATAAAAACAATAGTAAAGAAAATAGATTGATTTCATTGCTTTTTTAAAATATATTCATCATCGGTTATCTAAAGATTATTGCTCAATTAATTATTGTTGTAGATTTAAAAAGTAACCAATGTAAAGTCTCAATTAATTTGTTGGTGTCCATACTTTTAACCAAAGTACAGTCTCAATTAAAAATAATAACTTTTAGATTATCTATAGTAAATTCTATCAAAGTACAGTCTCAATCAAATTTTACTATGCCTAATCATGTCTATGCTTTTATCCTAACCAAATAAAAAGCTTAATTAATCAAAGTAAAGTCTCAATTAATTTTAGTTAGAGTAAATATCTTTAATCAAAATAAAGTTTCAATTATTGGTAAAAACTCATTCAATCACATGAAAGTTTCTAAATAAAATCAAAGTAAAGTCTCAATTAAATTTAAAAACCCTTGAACTGATATGATCAACATGCATATAGATTTAAAATCATTACTTTTTACGTGATTCAAAGATAAAAGACATAGATGAATGAAAACCTCAACAATAATAAAAAGAACAGGGAAATTATTTCATTCTAACCTCAAAATCCATAATAAAACTACAATAGAATCAACCCATGAAGTTTAGCACTCCATGAAACACAAAATAAAATAAAAATAGAAGAAAGGAGAGAGAAAGAAATTAGGCCCCTCTAAGGGTTCCTAAATTCCGAAGTGCCGAGCTTTTTTTTTCTACTTCTCCTCTGGTCTCTTTATATAGGACTTGGACTGGGCTTTTCGGTTGCTAAAACCTCTCAAATATATTTTAAAATAAAGATAAATATTATTTATCTTTATAGTTATTTTAAAAATATTTGGAGAGATATAGACTATTTGAATAATATAGTTGGTTGATAATATCAATATCTAATTTAATTAAATAAATAAATTAATTAAAGATATATGATAAATTATCACCAATTAATATTAGTATTCATTTTCCAAATCAACCCTTTGCAATCTCCTCAAATTATCTTATAAATAATCCAATATCTTCAAGATATATTTGTTTGTTGTGTATCTAAAAAGATTCAAGAAGATCTTGTCATATTTAAAAAGATTTGGTAGTTATTATCTTTTAATATTTTGTGATATAATTAAATAAGATAATCATTTAAAAATATCAAATAAAATATCTAAAGATATATTTTTCTCAAATTATCTTCTATCATAAATATAAAGAAAATTGGAAGGTCCAATTTTTTTGTTGCTCTTTTCTTGGTTTAGCCAAACTTCTTTACTTTTTCAAGCTTTTCTTATCGTCTTCATGCAATGCTTGGCTTGGATTTTTGTGATTTTGCTAATTTCTTATTCTTGGATTTATCTTTAAGGTGTCATGAAGTTTTAAGCAATTTATTTCCACACCTCCATGAGCTCAACTTAGCTGCAGCTGCACTAACACACCTCAAAATATCCAAAGAACATTTATGCATCGCTTAGAATTGTGAGATGTGGTTCTTTATTATACTATATAAGAGACCCTATGTAAAGCTTCGAGACACACCAGAAATAAAAATACTTCCTAGTGTAGTTGTGGACGTAGGCATACACATTGTACGCCGAACCACGTTAAATTCTCTATGTTTATTTTCCTCTCCTTTATTCTTTCCTTTATTGCCTTGTTCCTAACAAGTGGTATCAGAGCCGATGGTTAAAACCGACTCAGACGAGTGCAATATGGTCCTGAATGCTTTCGTTGGAGGGGGACTGTACCAATGTGGTTGAAGGGACTCACCCCGAGGGGGAGATTGTTAGGAATCCAAGTGTGAGTCTAAGTCCCACATTGGCTAGAAATGAGAAAGTAGAGCACTATGTAAGAATAAAGACCCATTAATAAAATTAGAATAACATACAAACTAGAGCTTAACAAGTACCTTTCATTCTATTATTTTAAGTCATTGCCACAAATGGATGGGCCATTTTATTGCTATACTGAAGAGGAAAGGGAGGCCACAACCAATGAAGCACCACTAGCGAAAGTTGCTACCTGTTTTTCAAGTTGTTGAGATTCCTTTTTACGAGCAATTGGATCTATATGACAATCCTTTATTTGAGCCATCGTAACCATATTATAAGCCAAAGTAAAACCAACTATGGTAGCCACATTGGATTAAAATGTTGTACCATAGCAACAAGATCTTCAGCCGTTGGCACAAATGGATGAGCTGAAGAGGAAAGTTGAAGAGGAGAGGGAGGCCACAAGCAATGAAGTACCACTGGTGGCAACTATCTCTTGTGCTTTTCAAGTGGTTGAAAATTCTTTGTGTGAGCATGTTTTTGCTAATCCTTTATATGAGCAAACCTATGAGTCATTGTATCATTTGTATGTCCTATATTATCAAGTGGTTGAGAATACAAATCTTTCTACCATTGTATACTCTGATTCACATCTCATTGGTCTACATTTTGGTTTGAATTTTGTAATACTAATTCCAAATCTATAATGAATAATGATTGCACTGGTGCATCATTTAATATTTTTTTTGAAAGTGCATATGAACCTCATGGGCATATCCTTGAATTTGAATTTACATTTGCATAACAATATGAATTTGATGAAGTACTTGCAATTTTTTGAAATTTCATAACTATTACTTCTCATAATTATGTTGTTGATTGTTTTGAAAGCATGGTTAAACTTGTCAATGATAATCACATTGATTTTAATGATAAGTGTACTAATTATTCTGGTTCTAATGTTACTAGGGTAGTTACTAACTTGCTAATGATGAAATTGGAAGTTCTTGATGTTGCTAGGCCTTCAAAGGTACATATTCCAGTTTCATCCACCAAGCAACAACCTTCACTAGATGGAGAGTTACTGATGTTGTAAGGGAAGGCTTGGTAGGAGCAGTTTTGTGCACATATCAACATTCTGGCCAAATTTGATCAACACAAGGGAAAAAACTAATAAGCTCTTTCTTGCCTTTTCTTTTCAATATTAGTAATAAGTTGTTATCAGTAGTTAGTGTAGTCTTAAGTAGCATAGTAAATAGTAGAATAGAAAGCATGTTGTTTTACATAAAAATAAAAAGGATTAACATATTGTTTGTGGATAATGTGGCTCTAAAGTGTGGGGATGGAGAGGCTTAGCCCTACAATACTTTTTCCTTGTTTTTTAGTACATGATTTACTTTGTTTTCTGTTGTTTTAGCTAAAAATTTGGTATTTTTTTTTCTGATATTCGTAGTTTTAACTCTGTTTATGTTGTAGCTTCTGTAGTAGTTTGTAAATCTTGTTTTTTTGTACATTGTTCTATTTTATGCAATTTAGATAGTTTTAATTTTCTTTTGGAATTAAATCTATATAAACCTGGTTTAGAATGATTGTCCAATTTTGTTTTTCTTGTTTGGTTTAGTAGTAAGATTTTTGTTTAGCTTTTCTTAAACTGTTTTGTGTCTTTAAGTAGTTTTTATTTGTAAATAAGTTGAGTCTAGTAGAGTGTATTGAGAAAATCTTTTGCAAGCTCTTTTGAACTTCTTTCTTGCTGTTATTTGCTATTTCAAGTAAGCTAGTTGACTTTGCCATGCATAATTATAGAGCTACAACTGGTGGTGAATAGAAAATTAGAGAAGATGTTGAAGTTATCTTTAAAACCAACTCTAGGTCAGTTTTAGCAAAATTTTTACCGTGTGAGCTTTTGAGCCTTGTTCATTTTGTTGTGTGTTCACTCTTGATGGCTAGTGTAACAAAATTTGTCTTGATTGTAAGACCGAAGAAATTTAATTAATTAATTAATAAACGCGGGTAGTGGGAGACTTTATGGCAATTAATTCTAGTTTACATGACATGGAATAGTACTAGTTCAAATGGTTGAGAATACTTAATTGTGTTGAGTCATCATATCAAACCAAACAAACTATTACATTCATCTAGAATAGTAATCATAATCAAGCTTTGGATTTTCGCGGCCTTTTACCCCACAACAACATCTAGTTTCCTAGAAATAGATGGTTCGATGCGTCCCGCTATCATAATCAAATTGTCTCCCTTATTCCTCAAGGAATTATGAGTAAAAATGTCGATGCATCGCACACCGAGCACTATACTTGCAACAAGCCGAAATAAGGCGAAACATCTTTCCCCTACCCACTTCTTCACACAGGCGAGAGAGTACAACACTTGAACAAATTCTCTACCACTGCTTCACACAAGCGAAGAGGGCCCCTTTCCACTACTTCACACAAGCGAAAGAGTCTTCACTGGGTCTCTAGGTATGAAAAACCTCACACAACACTTAATTCCAACAAGAGTCTTCAAGCAAGGCAAAACACTCCCAACATGCAACACATGAGGATTACATATTACCAACAAAATACACACTATCACATCATGCATGGAAAATAAAGTTCCATAACATAAACCCATCAACTTATCAAATAATACATTCATACAACGAACCCAAAGTGGTTTTCAACCCTAACAAAACAACAAACAACTAAAGCACGAAGCTACCATTTTACTTGTACAACCATGCAACTAGAATATTACATATAACCAAGCAAAAGACATAGCATTGACATTGCAATTATGGCTATATAACTCACATTCAACAAAAATAACCATCACATTATATAAGCCAAAAAGTAAAGCCAAACAACACACTCATCTCATCAATGGTCACCAACATATTAAAATATAAAACAATTAATAAAACCAAATAAAAAACACCAAACCAAAAGTATGAAAATTTAAAGAGAAGCAAAAGTTGTCATAACTTAAATGTAATTTTGAACATGCAATATGAATTCATAAAAGCCACAAGTGGGCCATGGTTGTCATCTCAAAGTTCCAATACTCAAAACACTAACATATGCACATTGCTTCTACGTAAAGGCTGCATCAAGAATGTAAACATATATATATATATATATATGTATATATATATATATATATATATATATATATATATATATATATATACATATATATATATATGTGTGTGTGTGTGTGTGTATGTGTGTGTGGGGGGGGTCCCTTGTTTAATTTAAGCACATGTGATGAAAGAGAAATAAGATAATGCAAGCCATGGTTACTTCCCCACAAATACATATGCATTTACGTGAACCATAACCAATGCCCACGTATCCCAACATGCATATGAAACCATTCAACCAATCATCAGAGCAAGAAAGATTTAAAAGAATTAACCTTAAAGCTACAAAAACATCAAAAAATGAATGAATAAATAAATAAATAATAATAATCCAATAAAACTCATACATCCAAACAAAATCACACCTAACACCAAGCATAGAGTTAATTGAAAGGAACCCAAGAATCATTATCACAAGCACTCTAAAACATTAGCAAAACTAGAGAAGTTTACCCATGCCACCTAAATCTTTCCACATAAACCTTGCACTTATGAAGTGTACACCCATTATTAAAGTTATGGAAAAGATGGAAAGGTTACAACTCCACATGGCTGCACCAAGAAAAATACGTGAAGGATGAAAGAAAATACATGTAAAAACCAAAAAGGATTCAAAGCTGCCTCACGTCCCCTCCATAACAGTGCTTTAACTCACTCCAATATTCATGGCTAAACCACAAGAATGAAACTACACTCAAAACCTAAGGAAGAAATTACATTTTTTTCAGGTGAACCCCATGGCTTCCACCCACCGATTAATCTTGTGGTAGTGACTTTTAAAGAGCACCAAACTACTTGATACATTTATGTGGTTAAAGAAAAAAACAACAAAAGCATGTGGGCCACCAAGGCTAAAGACTTATCACACATTAATGACTTCATATCATTTGACAAAAGCCAAAACATGTGGTCTGCAAGGAAAACAAAGAGAAACAAACAACGTTGCCACAATCATGCAAAGTTATTGGAACCCTTACAACTGCAATGCAACCACATGATAACAAGTAAAAGAAGACAAAAAGAAAATTACTCCCAATCGTAAAACCTTACCTTTCGTAACCTATATAAACCAATATAATACTAATATAATTATTCCACCCATTCATTACACTATTTATATATATAAAGCAATTCATTTAAACCATAGGCCTGCACACAATATCAAAAGGAATAGAACCCTTATGTGCATTAATTTAGTGTGGCATTAACGTTTGCAATAAAGAAAGAAACCAAAGAAAGAAAATATAGTCCTAATGAGCTAAAAAGGAATCCACTCTTACAGTAGCACATTAATTACAAAAGAATAAGAAAGAGATGGCAAGGTTGGTTGTAACATCCCATTTAAATAATAACATAATTAAACGAAATCTTACACCTGATAATATAAAGAGCCAAGTTACGGAGTATAAGGTCACTCCTTACAGTTATCCAAGGTACTTAAAAGAAAATACTAAAGCTCACTACAATGCCTACAACCCAAAAGGAGTAAGAGATAGCCAATATTCGAAATAAAGCCTTAGGGACAATACAATACACGGGCCTTAGCCCTAAAGAAAAGCACAAATAAAACGTGAAGTCCAGCCCAAGTAGACTATGCAGTGGAATCATCTCTCTCTTGTTGACCACGAGTACCTTTCGCATCTGCTCCCATCAATAAATTGATGATCATCGTAAAGCCAGAAGAACAACATACAAGGCAATCAAACAAGCAAAGGGTAAGCTAGAGCCAAAAAGATTTCATCATGCAATCATATATACTTTCACAGTCCAATATACATATATCATCCAAGCATGTTATGACCTTCAAATCAATACACTAAGACTCGACTCAACTCATCCAGATACATATAACCTGGTCAGATTCAGCGGATGCTTGCACTTGTGGTGGATACCTCTGCTCACCCCCGATCTGCTCACCCCCGAGCTATGTGTTATAAGTGTTACAATGAATCAATTCCCTCACACATAAGGTTAGCCCTCGATGAGTTTCAGGCCTCCTGCTACTCTCACCATAAGAGTCAGTCCACTCTAAGTGAGACTAACTGACTCCTTAGAGTGTCAGGATGCAATCCTTACCTTGAATCCCTACCAAGTTATATAGATGGGGCACCACCATGGACACCCACTAACAGGGGCCATGGAATTACGTCCCGACCACTGAAGCACGTCCAGGAAGTCTCACCTAGAGACTCATGGATTTACGTACTGACAACATACCAATCACATTCCAAACAAACAAATAATATTGATCATGCATTTAACACCTCACGCCATCCTTTGCAACCCATCCTCATTCATATTCCATGTTGATTTCATACCATCCCATTCTTCCCAATTCGGGGGTATAGAACTTCACCTAATACCAATACCATGTCATCAATGTAACATTATTGTTCATACCGAATTCATGACCACATATATAACCAACCATTTCAATGAAATCGCATGCCAAGATTTATCCAAGTTCTCATTCACAATCCATGAATCACATCACTCATGCAGATTCATTCATCTCATACTTTATAAATGCATACCAAGACATACATATATCACAAAATAGTATTCATCCCAAATGAATGAGTGCCAACGTTTAAGTACTTGCAATTCCATACAATCAAGCACAACCCACAACCATAATTCTTACACCAAAATTCCCAAGAAAATTTATTATCACGAAACCAAAATCATTGCAGTAATGCGTGACACATTTCTCAAGCTACAGACATCTAATCGACGATCCAACCGGTCAAACCATAAAATAGCATGTTATGAACCATATGTCAAAATTTGAGCTCAATCCAACAGTTAATGAGTCGGGAAAGTCAATTTTACTAAAACTGCGCATATCAGAAAAATACACAGCCGCCCAACGACCCAAGGCACTCGTCCAGCGACTGTGCGACGCATCAGAATACGAGAAATAACGTTAAATATCAAAGTTTCATGAATATTTGAACCCCTAACTCAAAAATATACCAAAAACCCCTAATCTTTTCTCATATTTCACAAAAAATTAATCACATAAAATAGAAATAACGTGAAACCCTAGCTTCCCTTATCTGGAAAAGGGCTAATATTGGACTTCGACTCTTAAGCCTGCGAAACAAGTAGCTCCAAGGACAAATCTATGAACTGAAATAGTGGCACAACAAAGGAGATTGGATTCACACAGTGAGTCCTGACATAAACCACGAAAACAACTTAGAAAGGCTAGGTTCGCGAACTAACTTACGTGAACAGGAGACGGAGGTTGAGCTCACTTGAATTTGGGTAGATCTCCAAACCCTAGCAGAGGTTCTGTGGAGAGAAAATGGGTGAGTTAGGACACTAATATTTCAAAGAGACTTGCAATTGAGGGACCTTGGCTGCTTTAAGGGCCTTGGCACCCTATGGGCCAGCTCTTTAGGCCCAACAATGTGGCAGCCCTTAACATTAGGGCACTCAATAAAAGTGGGTCTTACATTCTCCCCAACAAGAAAATTTTCGACCTCGAAAATTCACCGATGGGATAGAAAGAAAACCGCTTTTCCCTCACATCCTCCGACAACCACCACCTAGACATGACAGATTTGATGACTCCAACACCTATAGTCACTGGAAACTTTACCTTTGTACTATGCGATATGTGTCCAACAATGTAAATTGGTTTAGTCACTACACTCGAACTAAATTCTAACTTGCAACCTTAACACTAGAATTGCTCTTTCATACTTGCCCAACTAACTTGTATCTGATATACTGACTCACCCACCATATGCTCTTCCCTACCTCTTTTAGGTTTTTATCAAAGTCTCATATCACTTTAAGTCTCAAACCAAAGCATGTTCGTTATCACTTCACGTCATCTTGTTCACCCCTTTATACATCACTCCACTAACTTGATCACTATTGAGTTATGGCCTACTACCTCACCACCAACACCCTTGACCACTTTTATGCATAACGACACTCATAACATCTTGCCTCCTGTACTAACTTCAACCAATGGTAACAAAATCCACAACCAAGTCATTCCATTTCCAAATTAAACTTCCCTCTTTTACAACCACCAAATTCATTTCGGCATCTCACCTTCATTTTTTATCTACTAACTTGTAACCATCCTTCCATAAAAGCCTTAGAACCATGTCTTTCCTTGACTTGGAAATTTTTAGTTTGATTTATACCTATCAACTCTAAGATACTTCTCAACTAAGATTTTTCTGAATTGCTTCTTCCCCAACCTTGTTAGGAGACTCATTAGTTCTAGTCGGATGACTAAACTAATGAAATCCTCACATATTCTCTTTCCACCCCAAACACTTAGGTTTCTCAATCAACCTTTACTCTTAACTCGTCAAATCACGGATCTTGATTTCCATTCCCTGGCTAAACATCTACTCTCACTTTATTAACTCCAAGTTGGCACTCTAACTTGAAATCATAACTCAAATCTCCTACTACTCTTACACAACTTTCTCTGAGTAACCCCATAATTCCGACTCTAATTGATTCTTTGAACATCTTTAATTGATATTCATAAGAACGACACTTTTGTTGTTCAACAAGAACTGGTTATCGTAGTAATACTCTAGGTCGGGAGTAAGATAGTTCTTTTCACGCACCTTTTACCCTTCATAAGCATCACTTGTCGTCATCCTGTTGCGCTACTCTGATCAACACACAAAGTCACTTATTTGTTTACTCAAAATGTTTTTCCTTTCATGTCTGGTGTGACAAGGAATCAATCATTGCTGAGAAACCTTCCTCCAAAACTTCTATGGAACTTGCAAAATCCTTTTGACTCCCTTGTTTATAGCCTTAACCTTCTATTTTCTCAACATCGCATCCACCCTTTTTAAACCATAGGCCAAAAAGTCTATTCTCCCTTATACAACGTTTACCCTTGAACAGTCTATCCTCCCACTACCTCTCCTTTAAGATTCACCAAACTCGCAGTCATCCTTGTCGTTATATTTAGTATAAGCCACTACTTCTCCAACATCTCCCTCACTCTGTATTATTTACTCCAAATTCTCAATAGGAACCATCCAATTAGAAATTATTGGCACAAGTTCTCCTTTAGACACCAATGCAAAAGTGAACGCCACCAAGGTTAAAATTCTAATACTTGTTTCAGAACACGTCTACAAACTCTTCTGCTACCGAGATCCTTTGCGTCTATTATTCATTTTCCTTTGCCAGATGACTCTGATTCACGTGACACTCTGCCCCCCACTATTTAGTTTGATCCGTACTTCATACGCAATCACTGACTCATCCTTTTCTTTAATCAAAGAACATCACCTTGTTGGTCTTCTCAGCTCATCAGAATGGGATTGAGAAAATAACCAATTCACCCTTGAGACTATGTCCCAACCTTGCAAAGGAAACAATTCGAATTGGGTTTGAATTTAAACACTTTGATCACTACGAAGGCACCACACACCCGAGCGAATCTTCACTTGGCCGCTACTATAACAAAAACCACATTCTCAAACTCAGCCCCTTTTTGCAGACAACCATGACTCCTATACCATACTAGCGACATCAAAGAGTGTACAACCCTAAGCGAAGCCAAAGCCCATAATCCAATCACCACCTTTGTAACATGTATCATTTAAATTAGATTACCCGTGTTGGCCACTTTGGTGCTAATCATCGCAAACACTCTCATAGCTACTCAAAACTTTTGTTTTCCTTTCCCCTTTCCTTGTGTTGTGACATTACTAATTGTCCTTCCCTACAAGAACAAACTTAACCATGTGCTTCTCCTTCTGATGCTTGAAATCGTCCATCTCATATCCAATGTCAAACCTTCCTCTTTTGTGGCCCACTTTACTTAGAATATCCTCTCTCCTTGGGTAACTGCTACTGTTGAGAAGACCCGACTACTACTTACTGAATTGATCTAGTATACAACTCGTAATATATTCCCTTCTCCTATAACATCATCACACTTGGCTGATCTTCAAAGCTCTGCCTCTCATAAGCTTCCAACTACACGTCTGCTTTCCCTATACAGTTCATGGCCTCCACCCTCAACCTCAAACCTCCTACACTGTTACACTTCGAACCTTAGACATTGTCAAGGTGTAAAACCAAGTTGATTTCTCACACCCTGCCGCATGAGCACGCCCCGATATCTTCTCATATACTAATCTCTGAACTCAACTCTTCTCCTAAAACTTGTGGTGTACGATCTTAGAACTTGATCTTGTACCTCTCTCTTAGTCCAAAGCATTGCTTCTTAATTTTCAACATCATTTCTCAGCCTTCTAAACCAAGACTCAACTTTCATCATCTATCAATATACAATCCTCTACATCTTCGCACCATTGAGACAAAAGATTTTCTCATAGGCCCCACCAACCCTGGTAAGGGTGAGTAGGTCAAGTTGAGCTTAAATCTGCATTCCCTCATCGCTACAAACACGAGACACAAAATACAGAGGCGCAACATGACAAACTAGAACATACAAGGCAACACTCCATCATCTACAAACAACCAAACCTTTCGTTTGTTACCCTTCCTTCCCCAAACCATTAGAATTAAGAAAGGAAAAATAACCTTTGATCTAGTCATGAGTGTGCACCCTCATCACTTTATCAAGACGTTTTCTGTTCTTAAACCTTTTGGTTTCGACTAACAAACTCGAGGCATGACAAACCCACAACCTAAGGTCATCCTAAGGACAAACTGCTCTGATACCATTAATGTAACATCCCATTTAAATAATAACATAATTAAATGAAATCTTACACCGGATAATATAAAGAGCCAAGTTGCGGAGTATAAGGTCACTCCTTACAGTTATCCAAGGTACTTAAAAGAAAATACTAAAGCTCACTACAATGCCTACAACCCAAAAGGAGTAAGAGATAGCCAGTATTCGAAATAAAGCCTTAGGGACAATACAATACACGGGCCTTAGCCCTAAAGAAAAGCCCAAATAAAACGTGAAGTCCAGCCCAAGTAGACTATGCAGCGGAATCATCTCTCTCTTGTTGACCACGAGTACCTCTTGCACTTGTGGTGGATACTGTAACCCCCCGGATCCTCTTGTAGGAATCAATCATCCCGACCACTAAAGCATGACCAGGAAGTCTCCCCTTGAGACTCGTGGATTTACTTACTGACAACATACCAATCACATTCCAAACAAATAAATAATATTGATCATGCATTTAACACCTCACGCCATCCTTTTCAACCCATCCTCATTCATATTCCATGTTGATTTCATACCATCCCATTCTTCCCAATTCGAGGGTATAGAACTTCATCTCATACCAATACCATGCCATCAATGTAACATTATTGTTCATACCGAATTCATGACCACATATATAACCCACTATTTCAATGAAATCGCATGCCAAGATTTATCCAAGTTCATCATTCACAATCCATGAATCACATCACTCATGCAGATTCATTCATCTCATACTTTATAAATGCATACCAAGACATACATATATCACAAAATAGTATTCATCCCAAATAAATGAGTGCCAACGTTTAAGTACTTGCAATTCCAAACAATCAAGCACAACCCACAACCATAATTCTTATACCAAAATTCCCAAGAAAATTTATTATCACGAAACCAAAATCATTGCAGTAATGCGTGACACATTTCTCAAGCTACAGACATCTAGTCGACGATCCAACCGGTCAAACCATAAAATAGCATGTGATGAACCATATGTCAAAATTGGAGCTCAATCCAACGGTGAATGAGTCAGGAAAGTCAATTTTACTAAAACTGCGCATATTAGAAAAATACGCAGCCGCCCAGCGACCCAGGGCACTCGCCCAGCGACTGTGCGACGCATCAGAATACGAGAAATAATGTCAAATATCACAGTTTCATGAATATTTGAACCCTTATCTCAAAAATATACCAAAAACCCCCAATCTTTTCTCATATTTCACAAAACATTAATCACATAAAATAGAAATAACGTGAAACCCTAGCTTCCCTTACCTGGAAAAGGGCTAATATTGGACTTCGACTCTTAAGCCAGCGAAACAAGTAGTTCCAAGGAAAAATCTATGAACTGAAACAGTGGCACAACAAAGGAGATTGGATTCACACAGTGAGTCCTTACATAAACCACGAAAACAACTTAGAAAGGCTAGGTTCGAGAACTAACTTACGTGAACGGGAGACGGAGGTTGAGCTCACTTGAACTTGGGTAGATCTCCAAACCCTAGCAGAGGTTCTGTGGAGAGAAAATGGGTGAGTTAGGGCACTGATTTTTCAAAATGACTTGCAATTGAGGGACCTTGGCTGCTTTAGGGACTTTGGCACCCTATGGGCCAGCCCTTTAGGCCCAACAGTGTGGCAACCCTTAACATTAGGGCACTCAATAAAAGTGGGTCTTACATTGGTTATGCATGGTCTGCACCACTTATTTAAACAAAGAAACAAGTGAATATACAACCCATAGATAGAGAAAAGCTTTAACAATACGGTCCACAACGTGATGAGATAAGGACTATTAACTTTTTACTAAACCATCACACGTGGTTGCACGTCATGCATGAAAGAAGAGAAGAAAAATGCAATTAAAAATAGTGGCACCATGCACATATATAAATCATCCTACTCAAAAAGCTTCATGCAATATTAGAATGATAACACAACCACAAAATCCATGGCAGCAATGGGAGTATAAACGACCATAAGAAGAAGCAAAAACAGAAAACAAGTTAAAGAATAATATACAAAAGGTTAACTTCCCCTACCTTGTTAACAACCTCCAACCTACGTTTTCTTTCTCCCGCAATCTCTTCCATAGTTCCTCTCTTGTCTTTCTCTTTCTCTCATTTTTTTTAAACTCTTTCAGAAACGAAATAACCTAAAATCCATGGCAGCAATGGGAGTATAAACGACCATAAGAAGAAGCAAAAACAGAAAACAAGTTAAAGAATAATATACAAAAGGTTAACTTCCCCTACCTTGTTAACAACCTCCAACCTACATTTTCTTTCTCCCGCAATCTCTTACACAGTTCCTCTCTTGTCTTTCTCTTTCTCTCATTTTTTTAAACTCTTTCAGAAACGAAATAACCTATCGGTTTCTCCCTCCTTAGCCCACACTCTCCCTTTTATCCAAAACCCAACGTTACCTCTTTTCTTTTTGGTGATTCCAAATATTAAGTAACAAATCTATAACTTCAAATGAATATTGGTCGTTTCTATTTTTAGTGTGGCACGAGAGTTCTACTTTTACATCACCAAAAATATGTGACAGTGGTAACGAAAATCTAATGAACCAAAAGTTGTAACAGATGCAAGGGAGAGAGAAGATAAAATAAAAAAAAAACATGTGAATCTAGCAAGCAACTAAAAATATGAAGTGAGTTAAAATTCCATTCCAAAGCAATCCCTACACCATCTTGAATGAGGAGAGAGAAAATTAATTGGAAGAGTTTCATGGCCCCACAACTTTAAAGAGAAAAAAAAGGTTACAAAACAACAAATAATTGTGCAACCAAATTCGAACCTTGCTCTTGCACACATTTCACATGAATCCCACCACTATGACACATACTATCATAACATAAGATGCACAATAGATTTAAAATCACTCATATTCAACAAACCATAATTAATTAATTAAATAAACAGCAACTTAGATCACTCAATTAATTAAAGAAATACAACAATAACTTAAATTACTCAAATAATAACTATTCCATATTTCATAAATTTATGAAATAATAAATTTAAATAAATCCACAATTTAAAAAAAATCAAGACATTATTTTTTTCATGTATTTCTCTTTATTCAAATTTTTCATGGGTCTTACACCAGGTGCTACACTAGTAGAGCAAATTCTACTGATTTAAACAATGCAGAATGGTTTCTCACACATCAAGCATCACAATTACATATCCAACATACCACTTACACATTATCATAACTCAACATACCTCAAATTGCACCCTCACAGTCCTAACCATCGATCAAGCATAAACATTCATGCATTCAAACTTGGAAATTTGACATCACTTACATGTAGTCAAGCATATACATGGAACATGTGAAGTTAGGAACCAACAATTCAATCATGTGTACAATCATACCAACATCATAGTACATATGATACACTTGCATCCTAATGCACCACATCCCATTTCAAGATTTACACAGCCCCACAATAATAAATTCATGCATAAGCGCAACTTAATAGATATTTGATTAGGTTATTAGATCATACATGTAAGTGAAACATTCCCAAACAGCCACTTTCTAGACTTTTAAAACATGCAAGCAGTTTACTGATAACAACAATACCCATTCTACTTTTTTCCTTTCCATGAATCAAACCAATTCAAGTTTCATATTAATCTTTGTCTCTAACTTATACATCAAACACACCCATATGGGCACTTGAAAAACATACCATCATGTAAATTTTCAAGCCAAAATAGTCCCCAACGACCCTAATTTCATCTTCCCACTCAACAAGCCAAATTAGGTCTTGTCCCCCCTACCCCGTTCATCGCTTGGCACCACCCATGTACTGCCAAGCGATGCATCAAAATTCTAGAAATTCCATATTTACATGCACTTGTTGCAAAAACCCTAACATTCCCGTAAACGCAATTCAATCATTTTGTTGCACAGGATTCACCATCAAACATACATCCAACATGTATACACATTCAATTAATTCATAAAATCTCCAAAAGGATCAAATTTGAGTTATGCTCATCACAATTTGCATCCATTCCCAAACTCATATTGAACCCTCATATACCTATAACCCCCAATTCATCAAGTGATCATCGAAAATGAATATTATCACTCAATTATGCACGGAAACATACAAGAGTCCATGAACTACAGAACACCAAAACATATCACAGAAACACCATAAATACGTAGAAACGCACTATTCTAGTTCGCGTCACCTGGTAGTCCTTCATTGTCGTCAGGTGGTTCATCACAGAACCCAAAAAACTACGAAAAATAGTGCAATTTAAGAGAAAATGATGCACCCAAACAACAACAATTCACAAAAGTTGTCATTCAAATAAAAAAAACACGTAGAACAACTCCCCTTACCTTGATTCCTAGTTCCAATTGCAATCCCGGTGATCTTCTTTGCCCCCCACAAACCTTAACCCTTGCTCCCACACCAAGATTCCATTCCAGCACTCACTCCTCTCTCTTTGATTACATACATTCATGACATTTTAAGTTCCATTTCATTTCAGTTTTGATAGAAATTAGTAGAGTTGTATAGATTTCCTCCATTTCACAAATCACATTCAATAAATCATTCATTTCCCTTACCTATCTTTCAAATTAATCGTTGGTTGATAACTATGCTATATTAGTTAGTATTAGTGAGGAAATTGAGTTTTTATTAAATTTCTATGCGACAAGAGGTTTATTAGTAACTACAACATTTTAATCAAAGATCCCAATGATGAAAACAAAGAATCATATGTCTATGACCTATTGTAAAGATTTCAGCTTGATCCGACAATTAATGAAGCGGGAATCAATTTTCCTTAGATGACTCAAACTTGGGAAATCTAACTCACCCAATGAGATTTCCTCTTTGTAAAAATTAATTTTGGCACTCACTCAACGAGTTGTGGGCTTTCCCAAATATCACATTTCATACCTTACACAAGTCATAGTTTCACCAATTTCATGTAGAAACAACTTATATTAATTAACCAAGTTTATTTATAGAAAAAATCATAGAAGACCTCCAAATTTCTAACTTCATTTAATGTTATGACATTTAGGTTTCATGCATCTCAACTTAAAATAAAAAATCAATGATCATACATCTTGGATTCACAAACATAGTTTACCAATTTACAAGCAAACAATTCAAAATAATAAGTAACTTAAAATTTAAGTAAACTTAGCTTTCCTTATCTTTTAAACTACTCTACAGCCTAAAAATGTCCTTGAACTTGCAAATGCTCAAATTCACCTCGAATGGCGAAATTGGTCGGGTAAACTCGAAGGGTTCTTCGTGGTGAATGCAACCTCGGTCCCTAATCAAAATGAAGATGGGAGTGAAAAGAGTTCCCAAAGAAAGAACTTGTGGTTTTTTTGAAGATAAGTTGTTTAGAGATGGAGGCTTCTGCATTCTTGTTCTCTAAAATAATAGCTTTGTATTTAAAAATGGAGGGTGGTTATAATAAAATGTAACAGCTAGCAAACTAATTATCTTACAATATATTACTAATGTATTTATAATATCATTACACGAGTCTAGGAATATATATTATGTGTATATTGATTAGACGATTATGACAACAAACACTAAATAAGTATAAAAAAAATAATTTATATTTAAAGTATTAATTCTTTTTTTCTACAATATTTTTTTATTTTTAATTTTATCTTTTTGTGATTTCTAATTACTTTGTCATTTAATAAAATAAAATTTAGAAATAAAATATTTTTATTTTTTTATTTATATATATATATATATATATATATATATATATATATATATATATATATATATATATATATTAATAATACAAATTTTTTACATTGTCATATCAAAAATTATCATGCAATAATGTTGTCTTACAAATAAAAATGTCAACGAGTTTTTTATATTAAATTATAATATAAATATTCTAATTGTTAAATATTTCTCATTTTTTATCAAGTAAAAATTAAATTAATATTATTTAATAAAAAAACTAGCATATGTACATAGAAATATATAAGGTTTTAAATAATTATATTTGTAACATAATAAATTACAATATTGTACTTAATAGTTTATTTAAAATGTTTAAATTATATATTTGAAATAAAAAAATCACACTTCTTACTATTATATTCTTTGAACTCACTTTTTACTAATTTTAACTTGAAAATGTGAAACTTAAGACTTTAATAAGACTAAAACAAAAGATAAAAACTAGCAAACTAATTATTTTAAAATATACCACTAATATATTTATATTGTCATTAGTTGAGTCTAAAAGTATATATATTTCACATATATTGATTAGATGAGTCTAACAATTACACTAGGAAGATATAACAAAACACATTAGATGAGTTTAACAATATACACATTATACGAGTTTGTACAAGTATAACAAATCATTAGACGAGTTTAACAATACATAATAAACGAGTTTGTCCATACATTAATTAGATGACTTAACAAAAAATATTAGATAAGTCATTTTATACATTCATTTGACGAGTCTAAGAATACACTAATTAGACAACGATAGAAAAAAAAAATATTAAACGAGTCTATTCATGCACTAATTAGACAAGTTTAACAATACACATTAGATAAGTTCGACCATACAATCACTAGGCAAGTATAAAAAAAACATTAGACAAAATTCAACACATTGATTAGACAAGTATAGGAATACCTATTAGACGAGTCTATTCATGCACTAATTAGACAAGTCTAACAACAAATACTAGACAAGTATGTTCATACACTAAGACAAGTTTGACAATACACATTGCACAAGTTTATTCATACGCATATTATACGATTATATTAATAATTAGACAAATATATTCATTCACTGATTAGATGAGACTTACAATTAACATTAAACGAGTATGCAAATGCATTGATTAGACGACTATGTCCATGCACTAATTAAACAAGCCTAACAATAGACACTAGACTAATATGTTTATACATTGATTAGAAAAGTCTAACAGTATACATTAGAAAAGTTTGTCTATATACAAATTAGATGAATTTATCAATGCACATTAGTTGATTTTGTCTATTTATTGAATACACGAGTCTGACTATATAATGATTAGACAAGTCTAGCAATACACATTATACTAGTGTGTCCATATATTGATTAGACAAGGGTAGCAATACATATTAGATGACTTTGTCGATGTATTGATTAGATGAGTCTAGAAACACACATCAGATGAGTCTTTTCGCACACTAATTAGAAAATATAATAGAAGAATTACACGAGTCTAATAATACACATTAGACGAGACTGTTCTTCCATTAATTAGATGATTATATAACCAAAAATATTAGATAAACTATTTCATATGTTGATTATATGTGTATAACAAAAATTATTAGACAAGTCTATGAATATATTGATTAGATGAGTAAAGCAAAATATATTAGACGAGTTTGTTGATGTATTGGTTAACAATTATAATAATACACATTAGACGAGTCATTCATATATTTATTAAACGTTTTTAGTAATATACATTAGACAAGTCTTTCCATACACAAATTAAAGGAGTCTATTAATACACATTAGACAATTGTGTTCATTCACTAATCAAATGAATCTTGTAATACACATTATATGAGTTTATTCATACAATGATTAGAAGAGTATATAACGAAAAATATTAGATAGGTCTAGTAATACACATTAGACAAGTCTATTCATACACTAATTAGATTAGATGAGTCATTCCATACATTAATTAGATGAGTCTAAGAATACACATAAGACGAGTATGTTCATACATTGATCAGACAAGTCTTTCAACACATATTAAACAAGTTTGTTCATACACTAATTAGAAGAGTCTATCAATATACATTAAACGAGTCACTTCATACCCATATTAGACGATTCTATTTATACACATTAGATGATTCTATCCATTCTCTGATTAGATGAGTTATGCAATATACATAAGATAAATGTTTCCACAGTGACGAAACTTGAACAAAAATTTTAGGGGGCCAAATTATATTTGTTATATATAAATTATTTTTTTTAATTAAAAAAAATTCATTTCATTACATCATTTTTTTCTATTCAAAACAAGCACTCATGACAAAAGAATCCAAACAATATGACAATAATATATATGAAAGAGTAACATAAAGTTTATCATCAACAATAATATATTAAAAAAAACAAAAGTTACCTTTAGTAAGAGTGCTCTCTACGCTTTTTCAATGACTTAAAATCTTCAATAATTGAATCAAAACTAAAGCTAGTTGCAATATCCCTTTCAATATAGATTATTATAGTGCTTGCTAAAAATTTAGCCTTCATCTTATTTCTCAACTTTTTCTTGATTGTTTTCATTGCAGAAAAAGATCTTTTAGTTGTCGTTGTAGAAACTGGAAGAATCATGATAAGACGAAGTAATCTATCAATCAAGTAGTAAACTTCATACCTTTTTTGTGGTTGCCAAACATGTACATAACTCTTGCATTATTGATAAATTCTTCAAATTTGATTCTTGACGAGCATCAATAATGAAATGTTGAAGTTGAAAATTCAAATTAATCTTCTCTTGCTCATTGAAATCCATAGAATTATATTTGTCTACAAGAGTGCAAATTTTATCAATACTAAAACCTTTATAAGCATCCTTAGGATCCAAAGCAGAGCTTAGAATGAATAACTCCATTGCTTGGTCATTAAATCTACAATTTAACTCTTGTAATTACTTATCAATGGTAACAAAGAATGATTCAAATCTGAAATAATGTTCCAATGTAATATGAATTTTTTGGTGATGAGAGCGTCCTTGCCTTGCTACATAAGAAGACCCAAAATTACTCACCTCAATGTCATGTTTTTCACAAAAAGAAGTCACATTTTTTAATAACTTATTCCAACCATTTCCTCTCAAGTTTTGAATAAGTCCTTTTGTAGAAAAACTAGACGTATAACATTAACTATATCCTGAGATTGTTGTTGTAATGCTTAATAACAATGTCATCAAATACAAGATCAGTATAAACTCAAATGAGGTCAAACTTTTGTAAGCATTATTAGCATCACCACATTGTGAATAAGTAGATCCATCAATAGTAATTTTTTCTAGAGCTAAAAAAGTTGCATTATACATATTGATCAAACTACAAATATAAGAGAAATGGGAGCTCCAACGGGTATCCCCAGCTCGTTTTAAAGTACCAATTTGATTTGCCCCTTTACCATTTTCAAGCTCATCAATTTCTAACAAATATGCAATTTCATCTAATTTGGCAGTTTGTAACTCATTATGATGTTTACTAGAAGAGCAAACAATATTGACAATAAAAGTCGATTTTGAAAAGAATTGATGAATTGGAATAACTTCTCTTGATGTAGCAAACAAGGCAAGTTGTAACCGATGAGGAAAATAATGAACATAATATGCATAAGGACAATCAGTCAAAAATAATGCTTGTAATCCATTCCATTCTCCTCTCACATTGCTAGCATCATCATACCCTTAACCATGGATATTAGAAACATTAAGATTATGTTGAGATAGTACAACACACAATTCATTCTTGAAAGTTAATGTTGTGGTTTCTTTAACATGCATAATATAAAAAAAAATCGCTCTTGAATAAAACCATTTTTATCGATGAATCTCAAAACAAGAGCCATTTGCTCTTTTTTTGATTCATCACGAGCTTCATCGACAACGATACAAAACTTGGAATACCCAATTTTCTCAAAAATATGATTTTTCACTTTACTAGAAAGAATATTCAATAACACCTTTTGAATTTTAGGTGAAGTATATTTAGAATTGAATGGAGCATCTTCCAACACAACTTTTGCAACTTTGTCATTGTATGATGTTATGAGTTTTATCGTCTCAAAAAATTACCTTGGTTCCTCGATTTAGTCCTTTCATCATGACCTGTAAAATCACAAGCTTGAAGTGATAAAAAACGAACCATGTCAATTGAAATCTTGAGACGTAACCGATTCTTCATAATTTGATCTGAGCTTTGCACTTCCAAAACATTCATAATGTGGCAATTTTGATTTGACAAGCAAACACTACAATATTGTGTGGTGAAGAAGGATCATTCTCTATGTGTTTAAGGAAAGCACAATTTTTTCCATTGTTAACTTTCCTTCAACTTTTAAAACCTATAAAAAAAACATTCAAAAAGTTAAAACATGTTGATGAATATCAACTATTGCCAATTAGAATTCAATGAAAATCAACTCAATTACATGTAATAATGAAAACATCTGAGTCAGGTCGTCCACTTGGTTTTTTACTAAAAAGATAGCACAGTAAGCAATATGCAACATCTTTTAATGGTGAATACTATAACCATGAAAGAAATAAGCTAAATCATGTGTACTGAAATCTTCTTGGATTATCATCTTTACCAGACAATGGATAATTTTCTAGATGCATTTGATATGGACCACATTTTAGATAATCCCTTCGTACCTCATCAATTTGATTTGGTGGGAATTGTCAAATTTGAAGACGATTCATCGGATCACGTTCTAAAGCATTTTCAAAATCATTATATATAACTTTAGGAACCTTAGAGAGTTGTTTTTCGTTTTCTTCAATTTTTGGATTCTCATGAAGTTTCTCAATTTTAGATGATGTAGATGCATTTTTTTCATCTTCATCAAAAGTCTTCCTCTTGAAAAAAGAATCAATTCTTTTACTCTTTACCATAATTTTTCTAATATAAATTTGTCACCTTTCACCTATTTACAAAAAGATAAAATTCTGAATAGCCCAAATTAAATATTAAAAGCAAGACTCAATATTTTAAGAAAACTAATAACTTCTAAATGATTAGTTTCCCTTACCTTAAGTAGATTCCTAATTTTGCTCTTCCCTTACACAACTTCAAAGCCTAAAATAGCTCTATTTACACAAAGAAGAATTTGATCAACAATTAGAGCATGATTTTATGATGTCTAAGAGATAGAGATATGCCTACAATGTAGAAAAGCCACATACAAGAGGAAAACATATTGTTTCGAAAAAAAAAGGTAAAAACGAACTTACTCAAAAGAAAAAATTGTTCGGTTTAAAATGTTCCTTAAATTTTATCATAGTGCAATTTGATTCTGAAAATAATAAGAAATTGATGGTGAAAATTGAGATGGAAATAAGAGGAAAGAAAGAAATGGAGACAAGAAAGAGAGAGAAATCAAATAAAAATCTCTACAAAATTAATATAAATAAAGTAATAATATATAAATATACTTTTTTAAGTATATAAAAAATAAAATGAAATAAAAATTATTGAGATTAATATAAATAGAATAATAATATATAAATATTATTTTTTAAATATATAGAAAATCAAGTAAAAAAAATCGATGGAAGAGCTGTAACTAACCTGTCGAACCTATATTCCGCCAATGTGTCCTGATTAGAGAAGTCTATATACTAATTTTAAGATTTTAAATTCAAAACAGTATCGATCTTTTATATAAACCGAATTTAAATTTTCATTCGTGTAATCTCTTATATAAACTGAACTAAAAAATTTAATGATATTATATATTCGATATGAATTCTTTTCAAAATTAAAAAAAAAAAAAAACATCAAAATTAAGTAACTACATTTCTCCGCAGTTAAAAGTCTACCTTGTATGTTTTCTTTTGTTCTAATACTTACATTGATATTAGTTTATTACATATGTCTGTATAGGGTTGATGGCTATACTTTGTTAAATAGACGTATTCATATGTATAAATTTGAGTCGAAAGAAACACAATAATAAATTATATTTATCTTTTTTATTGTGTAATATGAATACAGTTCAGACAATTAAATTAATTCAATTTGTGAAGTAATAATCAGCTCAACTGAGAGGTACGGTTAAATAATCTAAAAGTTTATTCAATAAAAAAAATGTAATTTACTCATTAAAAAGGAATTTCTTTCGATCTTTCAGAAAACGAGTTTAATATGAATATTTTTAATTTAACTCATTTTTGTGACATCATCTATTTAATATATAAATCCAAATAAATAAAACATCATATAATTTATAATATTTAAAGGGCATACGAGATGATACGAGATGAACAGTATATAAGATTCACGGTTTACGGTCATCCACAAATATATTTAGAAAGATAAAATAAGACACACCAATAAGTCATGAACAAGACATAAAAAGAGCCACAGTCTCGCTTAGATTGCTCACATGGGCAACCAATTACAAAATAATCACCCATAAAAGTACTCCCATAGGGACGTAGGAACAGGGCCTATCCTAAACAGTTGGATCTCCATGATCTGAACGACCACCAAGGGTCTCCTCATCTGCTCACGCCAAATAATTGGTGATCATTGCAAATAGAAAAAACCAAACAAGCAAACAAAAAGGGTAAACTAGAGGTAAAAGAAATTTTGAACATGTTATAGCAAGCAGATAATTGGGATAGATTATAACCAGACAAAACAGTATGCACTCAAACATGTGATAGCAAACAATGAAAGATGACTCTAAGACTCAATTTATCTGGATACATATAAGAAGATCAGATTCACTAGATGCTTGTATTGCTCTGCAGAGCCATTGTCAATGGGTTTCACCCTACCACACACAAGATTAGCCTTCAATCATCTAAGATCATTATCCTGCCAAAGATTATGGTCTCTCGCTGCTCTCACCACTTGAATCAGTTTGCTCTACGTGAGACTAACTGATTCTTTAGAGTTTTGAGATGCAATCCTTAAATCCTTATCTAATTATATACACTACAACACCTCATGAGATCTCCCTATGAGACTTATGGAATTAAGTCTATCTCACACCACATCTAAGTTTTATCACACCAAATCCACATTTCATCTCAAGTCATAATTTCATGTCGATGCCCCAACCAACCAACCAATCTATATTTCCTTTCATGCCAAACACAACATATAACAGTCTCATTTCATCCCATTAAACATATGTCGCCAACGAGTCAGAGCTTCACCGCGTTGTTGTGAGTCGTGTGCAAACTAGTGCTAGGGTTCAGCCATGTTGATGTGAGGAAAGAGAGAACTGAAATAGTATCTTTAGAGGTGTCCCCAATTCACGGTGACGACGCTACGATGGTGGTCTTGGTCACGATGGTCAGAGAGAAAACTAGAGAGATGATCAACGTTGTCGATGGTGGCTCTGAGCGTTGAAGCGGAGGTCGTTGGAGTCACACTTGAGAAGAGAGAGAGCAAAGGTCGAGCATCCTGGGTTCTCGACGTCGACATCCCTAGTGGAAGCTGGTGTCGCCGGAAGTGTATTCGACTAGTTACGACGGGGCGGCAAGCTCTTAGTCTTAATTGCGTGAGAGGAAGAGAAATAAACCCTTTAGGGTTTCTGATTTGAAAAAAGGAAGAGGTTGGGTTTGGGCTAGCAGCCAGATCCATCTTTACTCCGCGCGCCCCATCTTCAATCTCTGCATACACCTTTTCTTTAATCTTTGTGCACCCTTTTTTTTAATATATGCACACCCCTATGTGTCTTCTTAACTTTAGGCCTGTTTTATTTTTTTGTTGCGAGTACCCCTGATGTTTACTAATCTCCCACCCCAACACACAACTTTTACTCCTATTTTAGGCTTGTTTTATATTTTACTCGCTACACCCCACCTTTTAATAAACACACCTCATTTACTTCATGCGCCTCAAACATTACTTATGCACCCTCATATTTATGTTTTCCACTTTTATCCTTCTTTTCCACCTTTTTAATATTTTCCAAAAAACCAAAAAGGTTGAAAATCATAAAAATTCACAAAAATGGGAAATTCAAAAAATACCAAAAATAATTTTATCTCTATTCTAGTGTTTGTTCGGCCATTCACATTATGTGACATTGATTTTCAAATAATTTAAAATACCCAAAAAAAATTAAAATTTTCAAAATATAAAAACATCAACATTTTCAAACAAAGGGTCTTTTTTAACAACTATGTGATCTTTGATTCTCCATTGCGAGATACGTAGGAGCAAGGCCAGTCATTGTCAAGTTCACTTCCTAAAAATTAAATCATTTTCCAAATAGTCTTTCCAAATCATTTCTTTAAAGAACTACGTAAAACCAAGGTTAATCCTTATCAAGCCTAAAAAATTAAAAAATATTTTCGTTTCTTTTTAGTATTATTGTTTCATAATTTTTGGAGAAAATTAAAATTTTGAAAATCACATCAACTTTTCATATTTAATTAAAGGTACTGCCCTTGGACGAGTGTTGTAGGGTGCTAACACCTTTTGCTACGCATAATCGACTCCCAACCCAAAAATTTGGTTTTTCACAAACTTTTATTTTTATGGTTTTCCATAGTTTTCCAGAAATAACTATGGTAGTGACTCCAAATCTCTTTTCAAACTCGTTTTCTTTTTTGGTTCGTCGTTCCGTCATGATTTGGGTTGTGACACAAACAACACACAAAGTCTTTCAGCAGCAATCACACAACAACCCATAACAAGGTTACCTAAACCTACTGCCTTTGCTCCAATCATCACATACACCTTGTCAACTGCTTGAGGGTTGTTGTCTATTCTCCTCTGCTGAGTCTGAACTAGGGTCGTGCCACTACCTTCCCAAGAGTGGGACAATCTCTACCAAAGTGGCCATCCTTCCCACAGTTGTTGCATCTCCTAAAGCCGGCTAGTTGAGGACAAATACTCCTCATGTTTGGTCCTCCACACTGATGGCACTGAATACTGCTGGGTGGGGAAGAAAACCCTCTAGACCCTTGAGATTGGGGGTGGGCATAGCATATGGTTTCTTCTTCTCTTCAAATCTAGGCTTGGACCTCGATGGTCCACTGACTCTCTATTGTTATTGGTGCTGAGCTTCCACCTCGACCTTCATCTTATTCATGACCCTAGCCTTCTCCACTAAGGTCGCAAAGTCCTTGATGGAGAGTGGGACAACATCAGATGAATGTCTCCTTTGAGACCGTTTTCAAACTTCCTGCATCGCCACTCCTCATCAAGTGCATGGTGTAGAAGCGTCTGAGGTGTTTGAATCTCTCAGCATATTCTGCCATAAACTTGTTCCTTTGGGTCAATTGGAGGAACTCCACCTCCTTGGCGTACCTCACGCTATCTGGGAAGTATTCAGACAGAAACTTTCTCTTGAATGCCTCCAAGGTGATATGCTTCCTCTTCTTCTCCATGACTAGCTTCATGATAGCCCATAAATGCTCAGCCTTTCCTGTAAGCATGTAGACAGTGAAAGCAAGCTTGCTCTCATCTGGACACCTCTTGGCATCAAAGATTCTCTTCATCTCCTTCATCCACTAATCAACAAGGGCAGGACTGGTCTTGTCGTTGAACTTGGCAGGTTGATGCTTCAGAAAATCCTCTAAACTCAATTCAGGGGGTGGAGGTTGGGGGTGAGGACCGTAGACCAGACCACCAGCCATGTTCTCCAACTGCTGGAGGGCCTCCATGTGTTGCCTCTTAGTAGCCTCATAAGCCAACCTTGCAGCCTCCATCTGTTGCATCACCATTTGTTGCTCCTCAAGGGACACCTCTTGGCGTTGCATCGATGCCTCATGCTGCTACATCATAGCATTACTTTGTTGGGTGAAGGCTGCAACCATAGCCTCGATCGCCCTACCCAGATCGGACGCATCACGTTGAAGGGGTGGAGAAGTTATACGCGAAGGTGCCATATCACTGGACACACAGGAGAAACCATCAGTCAACTTAATTAAACTAGAAACTTAGCTAACAAAACACTAGGAAGACACAACGAAATCTAAGCAAGCACACAAGCCCATAGACTCTAAGGAACAAAGGCTCTGATACCATAAAAATGTGACATCCCATTTAATAGATAAATTTTGATTAAATAAAACATCACATAATTTATAATATTTAAAGGGCATACGAGATGAACAGTATATAAGGATTCGTCGTTTATAGTCATCCACAAATATACTTAGAAAGACAAAATAAGGCAGACCAAGGTGCCATGAACAAGACATAAAAAGAGCTATAGTCTCGCTTAGATTGCTCACAAGGTAATCAATTACAAAATAACCACCCATAAAAGTACTCCCATAGGGACGTAGGAACAAGGCCTAGCCTAAACAACTACATCTCCACCATCTGAGCGACCATAAGGGGTCTCCTCATTTGCTTACACCAAATAATTGGTGATCATTGCAAATAGGAAAAACCAAACAAGCAAACAAAGACAAGCAAACATAAAGGGTAAGCTAGAGGTAAAAGAAATTTTGAACATGTTAGAGTAAGCAGATAATTGGGATAAATTATAACTAGACAAAATAGTATGCACTCAAACATGTGATAGCAAAGAATGCAAGATGACTCTAAGACTCAATTTATCTGGATACATATAAGAAGATCGGATTCACTGGATTTCTATACTTGTGGTGGCCTCTACTACTCTACAGAGCAATTGCCAATGGGTTTCACCTTACCATGCACAAGGTTAGCCTTCAGTCATCTAAGGCCATTATCCTGCCAAAGACTAGGGTGATGTGACCTCATTGGGGCTCATGGTTTGGGCCATTGTCTAGGCCCATTTCTTTTATTTGTTTGTTTTTAAATAGATTAATAAATGTATAGGATTAGTATTTTTGTGGCGTAGTTAGTAATTTTCATGGCTTTGTATTTTATGCCCAATCTTTAAAATTGTTGTTTGATTAATTTTCTTGTATTTGTTTTGGCACTATGGGTCTGGTCCACCAGCACGTGAAATACAACATCAGTGTGCCATGTTGGGCCTGAAGTATATCAGCCCGATCTTCATTCAAATTGACAACATTTTTTTGGGCTGCAGCTTTATAAGTGGCGCCTCATAGCTTATTTCAATATCTTTGGAGGTGCAGGAACGCTTCAACAGCTTGGACCTGCAACCAGCAGCCCAACTTCACTTTTATGATACTTCAACGGCGCGTCTATGTTTGAAGATAGGTGCGGCTAGGGTTCATTCTGCCTTCCTATCACGCTTCCATCACACAAGCTCAACTAGGGTTCAAAACACGTGTGGCCTCACTTCACATTTCAAATCTGCCAGCCCAAACAACATGCACCAAAAGGCCAAACTTGGATCACGCGTCCTTGGCCTGTTTCAGTATCTTTGCTAGGGTTCATGAGAGGGTTGCACCCCTTTCTTTAGAATTCTGTCCAAACCCAATTCTTGTTTAACTAGGGCTTGTGATTGGTTCACATTTTCCTTTCACCGATTAGTTTCTTTTCCTTGAGCTACCTTTCATCTTCTCTATAAAAGGTAGGCTCCTTGTTTGTATGAATAGCTTAGATGAATGAATTGAGGTTTAATCCCTTTTGTTTGTCAGCTCACCTTCCTAGTAGAGGATTTCTCCTCCTAAGGTTACCAAACCAGTGAGACACCAGTCAGATTTGAGCGTTAATTGCCAGTTACAAGTCTTCCACTAGATTTCTCTTGCATTCTGCGAGGTTCAATCGGTAGAACACCGATTGGAGAGGTTTTCCAGCGAATCTCGTGACGGAGCAGCCTCATCATAGGGCCTCCTGCTACTTTCACCACTTGAATCAGTCTACTCTATGTGAGACTAATTGATTTTTTAGAGTTTCGGGATGCAATCCTTACTTCAATCCTTATCTAACTATATACACTACAATACCACCATGAGACACATGGAATTACGTCTATCTCACACCACATCCATGTTTTATCACACTAGATCAACATTTCATCTCAAGCATCATAATTTCATGTTGATGCCCCAACTAACCAACCAATCCATATTTCCTTTCATGCCAAACACAACATATAACAGTCTCATTTTATCCCATTAAACATATGCAACATCATACTTCAAGCTTTTATAGTAAATCACTCTATCATATAGGTAAACAATTAATCATAGAAGAAAATAGTACGAGCACGTCCCTACACCAAATCCTGCTCAGGCTGGAAGTACTCACTCAGGCAAGAGAGATTCTCTTACTCAAGCGAGCCCTTTTTGCCTAAGCGAGAGCTCAAGCAGTGGAACAATGAGGTTTTTTGCTTTTTCTCGTTTAGGCGAGACCTCCTCGCCTGAGAGAGATGACTACTCGCTCAAAACTAGAGCTCATCGCTTGAGCGACAACTCAACCAAAAGCCTATAAGGGTTTCTGATTCTCTCGCTTAGACGAGACTTCCTCGCTTGGGCGAGAATATCAGGTTTCTCCATTGTTCGTGCATGCAAACCAGAAAACTACAGCCAAACCACATCCAGTACAATTTCAAATAATCACAAGCACCATTCAACAAATAAAAATGCGATTTAAAACCCAAAATAGTCATACAGTTCGAAAAACATTTAAGATTTCTAGCTTTCCTTACCTTAACAAATGTCAGCAAACGCAAATACGCACTTAACAGATGAGCACCACAGCTCCAGCAATCAAACAGTGAGCTGAAAACATGAATACTGGGATAAAACAAGGGTATGAGAATGAACCCTAGACAAAACCAACGCACTCAAACTGAGAAGGGGGAGAAAAGCACGAAAGTTTAGGGCTCAACTTACTTGGAGAAAACTTATGACTAGTCCGTAGGGAAAGCTTGCTCAAACCCTACCAAATCTCTATTACAGAAAAGAGAGAGTGGGGGAGGAGAACTGTCTTACGAAAGTAAGTAGAATGAAAAAAGCAAGTGGTTGGAATGGGTGTCTTGGGCTTTGATGAGTTCAAATTTTTACTCTCATTTAATGTTTAAATTTGGGGATTTAATAGAATTTTTGTGCTTAAGGATTAATTTAATCAGGATTTGTGATTATTGGATTTATTGAGTTCATAAGATAAAAATGGCGTAAAAAGTTATTTTAGTTGCATAAAATATTATTGGATATTCTAACGTTTGTTGATGCAGCTGAAGTTTAATCTGGGTCATTGAATGTGTGGATTTGAAATATTCAAAGTTACAAAATAAGTCAAAAATCAGTAAATTCTAGAAAGAAATAGTCAGGTAAATGCACCCCCAATTTTTATTTTACACATTCCTCCCTCAAGTGGACCACCTAAAAACCTATTATGCACCCCTAGTTTCTACTAAGTTGCATCCCTCCTACCACTTAAACTCCACTCAACCAGATCATGCCATGTGGCAATCCTCACCTTCTAAATCTATCCAACCACATGATGACACGTGTCATGATCCTCCACCCATTGAACTGACCAATTAGAGCTTGCCACGTCATCATCTCCTTCCCAAACGGAAACCCTAATGTTTCTCCTCTCCCACCACCATCACCCCATCAACCTCTGACAACCATGAGCATGCCGCCAGCCAAACCGCGCCACCATTGTCAGTGAAACAATAGCCATTACAGCAACTAGATTTGCACCAGCAACGCAGTTTATCACTACAACGCGCATATGCACCTCTTCCTTTGCGGAAAGTGCACCAGGTCGAACCTATGGCAACAGACCATCGTTCGTGCACCTGAATCCACACTATAGTGCATCCACGTTCACCACGAATTAGAGTTGCACCTTCGAGTCAACACCTTGCCGTAAACTGCAATCCATGGAAGCCATGCAAATCTACAACAGCGCCTGCAAGATCTCCACGCATCTACTCGTTGGAAACTTGCATTGTCACACCACCGAACCATTGCAGCCACTGCATCTACATCCTTCATCACTATAACGTGAAAAGAATAGCACAACAAATGTTGCCACCACAACCACGAAGATGGAAACGGAGCAACAACGTTCGACCACCATAGTGCAGCACACTTCAAACCTCCACGCAAAGCTTCATTCATGCAGTTGTAGCAGCACCGTCAAGCCAGAGTCCATCAGCCGTTGGAAACTCACAGCCGTCATTGCCAACTACACCCCTAACCAGCAGAAACTCTAATTTTGGAGAGAGAAAGCACAATGCTAAGTGTCAATTGTAAGATCCAGGAAAAATTAGACTAAAGGGAAACACATGAGAAAAATTAATGGCTTGATTAATATTATTAATTTATTTAATTTAATTAGGTTATCTAATTATGAAATATTAAATAATTATTATTTGAGTGATGTAAGTTATTGTTGTATTTATTTTAAATTTTAATATTATATTTAATGTTCCAGATATGTGTATAAAACAAAGTGGTGTGAAATATGATATGCAAAAATATGTGGTTTAGTGGTTATGCCTTTGTATAACCTCTCTGGGTGCATTGGTTCAATTCTAGTCTGAGAGGAAAAGGGCTTATGTTTTGTTATTTTAATTTATTATGGTGGATGGACAATATAAGTTTATTTGTCTATTCTTGCACAATATATATTGAGAATGCGTCTGGTATAGTGGTTGATGTGTATTTATGGTGCGGCGTTGTGCACGAGTTCGAATGCTACAATATAAGTTTTTTTTTCCTTTCTTCTTTCTATTTCTTTGCTTCCACAAATAAAAATAAAACTCCTTGCAGCATTCTGTTTTTATTTTCAAAAATTTGTTGATGCTACATGAAGATAATAAAAGAGAGGGGCTTTTAGTTTATAAAATCTTAACCAATCGTTTGAGAATAAAATAAGGGTTTTAGGTTAAATGCTAGGGTTCTTTAGAGAGTTAGAGAAACTGGAGAAAGTGTGGAGAGGAAAGGAAAAGACTGCAGGAAGTGTAAGTCTTAGAAGGATTGCTACACCAGGTAGGGGAAGTTAACTTTGTTTTCTGTTTTGTTTGAAGTCAACCTTGTTTTCTTCTTTTGTTTCTTGTTTGATTGATGTATGAAAATTTGAGGAGTGTGCATGGATACATTGAATGGTGATGAATGTTGTTACTGTCATTGCTTTCTTTTCTTTTCTCTTTGATTTTCCACTCTAAGCATAGGTGAGCCTTCACGTAAATACATGTCTATGCCATCAATCTTCTTTTATTCATAGTCGTGTGATGTTTTTAGAAAGCATATGTTCTGTAGGTTATTTTTCTTGGTGTCGATTTCGTTTTCGTTTTTGTTTATGCATGGGGTTGCTTGGGGAATGTTTACATGGTGTGAGGTTACGTGTTGGTGAGTTACGTATATGAGGAGAATGACTTGAGAGCTATGATGCCCGGATACGGATACGAATATGGACACGACACGGACACGGATACGGAGATACGGCAAAATTGAAAAAGTATAAGACACGAACATGGCAATACACATATTAAAATCTAATAATTTTATTTCATAATAAAAAAAACTTTTAAAATATCATAATGTTTGAGTCTTATATATGTTAATCTTCATCAAAAAATACAACTTCTAATTCTGGTTCATCGAGAGATAGGCTAGCAATATCAAGAATTCCATTATCATCCATTGAAAAATCATCTCCAGCAATATCCCATAGGCTAGTTTTCTTTTCCTTGTATTTTGAGGAGTTTCTTGAAAGAAGACGAAGATTACTGTGGACAAATACTAAATCTTCCGCCATTTTAGGTGTCATCTTATTTCTTTTTAAAGAATGTATAAAAGAGTAGGTGCTCCAAATTCTTTCACAGCAAGAAGAAGAACATGGTTGTCCAAGTAGCTTAAGAGCTATATTTTGAAGTATTGGTGCATGAGATCCATGAATAATCCACCATGACTTTGCATCCATTTTGCCTCTATCCCTTAAAGAGTCCTCATTTGCAAAATCTCCCAATTTACCTAAAAAGTTTGCGAACTCTATATTCACTTCTCTCCTCACATCAGCGTCATCAAAGTATCTCTTAAAACATTTTTTCCTTTCTTGAGTGGGGCACATCTTTGTGGGTCTTCACTTAACCATTCAGGACTGTAATATCTACAATTTTAAAAAATACATAAAGATATATTAAGATAATATTATAAATTTTAATAAAATATAGTCATAAAGTAATTAAACTACATAATTACCTTGGATTTAAAGAATGAGCAAGGCAATGAAGAGATGTGCTACTTTTAGTCCAACGATAAATCAATATTGAATTTACCACCTCAAAAAAGGATGAATGTTAAACTTCTGTCTTCTTTTCATGTTGGTATATCATCTTTCTAACATTTTCAATCATTGAATCCCATATTTCATATACTAAGTGAAGAGTAGCCATATCTGTATCTGTTTTTCTGAGAACATCATATATAGGAGCAGTAAAAGCAAGTATGTAGTCAACCTTCATCCACCAATTATCATTCAATAAAGTTTCTTTCACAAATTGTGCACTGTCAACATTGTCCTCTTTATAAGAACAATCATCACTAATAACCATCTCTTGGAGTCCTTTCTTCAAACGTTGAAACCTTTTAAACATGATAATGGTTGAAGCAAATCTTGTAGAAGCAACAGGAAGCAACTTGAATGAGTTGAAGGTATTGAACATTGACAAATGTAGCATCATCAGCAATTTGTGTGATCCAAAAACATTCTTTATAAGTATCACTATTTCTTTCACAATTTTTTGATGCACAAATATTTTTCAATGCAAGATTCAATGTATGCACTACACAAGGAGTCCGGTAGATTGAAGGAAATTCTGCTTCTATAAGCATACCTGCTGCCTTACATACAATTGTGTAACATCCCTAAGGAATATTACTGATAATAAATAAATAAAAACGAAATTACAATAAAGTCTGCATTTAATATAAACCATTTCCCAAAACACGGGAAATTTAAAACTTTAATAGATATAAAGTCAAAAACCAAGAGTCCAAAATTTTATGAAACTGAATTAAAAGCAATGGCTCCCGCCAAGTTTACATGAGGATCTCAAAACAAAATCATCAACATATACTATATGTATATACAAAATATCCCCTGCTAGCCCTCGCTCCGAGTCTATGCATCTCCTGGCCCACCTGTCACATCATCTGCTCCCGGATAACAAGATATCCGATCATCGCCACACACATACAGATAGGGTGAGCTATGCACAATAAAATATCAACAGATGTATGTGAAATAAACATGCTTCCCAACCCAAAATAACATAATTAAGTTCATAATTTCCAAATCACCCAACCATGACCTCATAGTCCTTCATGAGTCATATGCATGAACTAGGTCTTGGGACTTCCCTGTGCTCCCACGAAACTAACTCATTCGTGGTCCAACCCTATGAGCCTATC
>Ga0214544_1002021_pt1 | contig 42757 bp, 33 predicted proteins | sample CNSS3metaG_FD_160074 | JGI IMG/M metagenome (GOLD analysis project Ga0214544, IMG submission 160074) | Root nodule microbial communities from cowpea collected in UCLA plant growth center, Los Angeles, California, USA - CNSS3 | ecosystem: Host-associated > Plants > Roots > Nodule | place: USA...
TTCATATATATATATATATATTCATATATATATATATATAATATATATATATATAATATAATATAATACATATAATATATATATATATATATATAATATAATATATATATATATAATATATATATATATATATTATATATATATATATTATATATATATATATATATATATATATATATATATTATATATATATTAAAAAAATAAGTGACAAAAATGATTTGATGTTAGATAGGAATTTATATTTTTGTGATTTTGGTTTGTATTTGGAATTTAACATAATTTGGGATTTCATTTGGATTGTATTGAAGTTTATTTAGATTTTAATCAGAATTATAATTTAGTTTTTTGGAGATTGAAGAAAAAAATTGTGTGTTTTTTTTTTAATTAAGTGAGCCAGTGAGCCAACCCGTTTAACCCGCCAACCCGTGGTGGGTCAGGTCGGGTTCTAATTTTGTTGGCTCGCTAATAAGTGAGTCGGGTTGGGTTGACCCACTAAGTGGCCAACCCGTCGCGGGTCGAGCCGGGTTGGGTCGGGTGACCCGTTTTGACAGCTCTAGTTGTCTATACTATAACTTATTGTAAATCTTTATGTTATTGTTTTAAATTTAGATTGTTGTTACTCTTATAAAACTAATATGTTGTTGTTGTTTTAAGTTTAGATTGTTGTTGTTGTTTTAAGTTTAGATTGTTGTTGTTGTTTTAGAACTAAAATGTTGTTGTTGTTTTAAAATTAGATTATTGTTAATGTTTAAATTTATATTGTTGTTGCTATTTCCATTTCAGATTGTTCTTGTTGTTTTAAAACTCAAATGTTGTTGTTGTTGTTTTAAAAATTGGGTGTTATTGTTGTATTTTTAAAATGATATTGTTGCTAGTTTAAAAATGTTGTTGTTTTTGTATTATTTGGTTCCAAATTTTTGGTGAAGTTATATGCTAAAATCTTTAAGTGCAAAAAAATAATGCTTGAGTTATGGTATATTGATGGTGTATGATTAATCTTATGATGATGAGGTATGATATACATGTGTATACATATGTGATGAGATAGTATGAATTTTTTGATAACTGTAAAGCCAGGATGGTTCTTTTACCCATAGGGCTTTGTTGAGTCAAGGAAAAGGGTTTCCTTCAACCATAACTCTTTGGCATAAGCTTAGCAATAGTGTTTTTACCTAAGACTTTGTTCAACGGGTAGAGTTGTTCCTTCTAAGTCTATAGAAAGTAAGTGAAAGGCCCTTTCCAAGAGCCATTATTGCATGAACGGTAGAGTGGTTGGTTATGAGAGAACGTCATACCATTTGATATTACTTGGTGGTAAAATGTTGATAATTACATGTTATGGTTATGGGAACATGTTATGGGTTGTTATCTTGATTGAGGTTATGCATATGTTGTAATAATGCAAGGTGAGTTGTATGTTGGTAATATAATGTTGTATGATGTTTTATCTGGTTAGTTCACCCTTGCATGTTTATGGTTGTGATTTTCACCTACAATGATCGTATGACGATGTTATACGGGAGTAGAGTGACGTTGCATATGATGTTGATTTGGATGCACATCAGTGAGGAGCTTGGGGATTGCATTGGGAAAAAAATTTTGAATTCTTTTTATTTCTAATGTTTTGGAAAAAAATTATAATTAGAAAAAATGTATATGTCAGATGAGTATAAAGTTGGATAATTTGTTTTTTGGAAAACTTTATTTTGATGAAATAAAGGATGTTTTTTTTTTTTAATTTGAAAAATTCCTATGTAATTTAGTAGCATCCTAACAAGGTGTTACAAATCCTCACTAGTAGCAGAGGTAAATTTGTCTTATTTAATTTCTATAACATCTATCTTTAATAACTACATGCTTGTTAACATGCAAGGAGTATTAAAGAGGTTTCCCATATAATTGAATTCGAAAAAAAATACAAAAGTAAAATCATTAAGTTCTTTAAGGGGAAAAACAATAATACATCTTAAGAAATTGGAAATAAAGTGCAAGGAACAAAAAGTTTGAAAAGAAGAAAGCATATTTTCATTCATTTGAACAACTATTTGACTTATAAAAGTATGAAAAGAACATCACCCAAAACATCAACAAATATGCTTAGTGTAGTTTCCTTTTTACAATTTTATAAGTCGTATTATTATTCAAATGATGAAAATATATTCTCTACTTACCGATTTTCCTATTTCTTTCCTTACATTCTATCCCCAACTTATTCTAAAGTGTTATTATTTCTCCCATTAACAAACTTAATGATTTTACTCTTGTATTTTCATTTAGGTTTAATTTATGTGAACCTCTTTTAAAAATTTGTGTGTATTAATAATCATATGATCATTACAAATAAATGTTATAGAATTTAAATCTTATACATTTACCTCTTCTCCATTTCATTTTTTTTATAAAGATTTGTCTATCCTATTTGCCATGATATTTGAATGTTCTTCTTAGTCCAATTCTAAATTGTCAGAATTCTTTAGAGATTCATTGTGAGAAGGTGCAATTCCACATTTCGCTGGTAATGACCATAGTTATGACTTTATTGACTTTGTGTTCTAATAGTGCACATCACATAGTGTACCTTGTGTTGGTGTTTAATTTAACTTTATATCTTTGCCTTTTGTCCCAAGTATTTCAAGAAGTATTTTTCCTTTATTATCATGCAATGTGGGAATGTCATTATTGATAATGTCAACCATATTGGAATTGGTTGTTGTTAAGAATGGCATCATCTTCTTTTTCCATAAATCATATTCTTTTTCTTTGAAAACAGGTGGACACACTTCACTCTGTTGTTTATTCTCCATATTGTATACATGGACTTGTCCTCTAGTTCTGTCAAGAACTCCCCCAGAGGTTGGCTATGATACCACTTATTGGTGCAAAGTGACTCTAGAATAGGGGGTTCAATAGACCCTATAGACATTTGAATATCTTCTTGCACAGACATAATATAACAAATACAAATAAAGTAAGGAATATGGAAGAGAAAAATGCACACAAGAATTTATACTGGTTCACCTCCACCCAAGGCTACGTCTAGTCTATTAAGCACCTGCTTAAGAAATTCACTAATCAACATCTTTGACTAGCAACAAGTATCAACTTCTCTAGGTTACAACTAGTCACTCCTCTCCAGGTTCACGAGTTTATCATCTTTAGGAACACGAGTGCAAACCTCTTTAGGTTTCAACGAGTTTAAGAATTCACAATTACAATCAAATTATCTATCACACTTTTCAATCAATTGTTTCTTTTAATATGTATCAATATCACAGTTGAACTTGATTTTTAGAGTAAAGTAATAATTTATCACAAAGTAAGCAAGTATAAATAAGAAGATACATCACTTGTTATATACCACTTGTTGGTTAATATACAATTTTATCATTTGTTGACTTGTTATTTTTCATTTGTTAAGATAATATTCTATTAAGTCATTTTTTCTAACGTTTATACTCCTCTTGATTTATATGTCTATTATTTTTATATTTCTTCATGTTATATTTCTTCTTTCTCCTCATGTTTCATTTATGCTTCCCCATTTTTGTCAATCAACAAAATTGTGATGAGTAAGAATATAATATTAAAACATAGATTTTGAAGGAAACAAATCATATATTGATGAAAATATATTATATTGGAGGAATATATATATATATATATATATATATATATATATATATATATACACACAAAAAAAATAAACTACATTCAGGGTTGAGGATGAGGAGGAGGACTAGAGGAAGATGAAACATTCAGGTTTTCATGAACACTAAAAGAGTGGTCTTAACTTGTTCTACAATTACTACAGACTTTTCCTTCACTCACTTCTGCTTCATTTCTTGCATTTTCTCAAACAGAGGAGCGACAACTAATGCTTTAACATCCTCTTGACGAGGAATTTGAACATCAGAAGCTTCCTCCTAAGTAGGATGGGAGTTAGTTTGAAGCACTTGCTCTTCTTCCATGGGTGTTGCTTCCTTAAGGCCTTATGCTTGTTGAACTGAATATGGCATAGTTTTTTAATTTCATCCACATTAATACTATGCACACAACTTTTGTTTTCCTCTTAAGTTCAATTTGTTTCAAGTTGTAATAAGTGATTTTGTTTGTCAAGAATTCAGGGGGGGCCTTCTCATAACTTTTTGTAGTTTACTCCCCTAATTCTATAGAAACCTCTTGCTCCCTTAGGTAGATTTTGTACATAAGAGCTAGTATCAAAGTTCTTGTCCTTGGGACACATCACAATAACATCATTAGAAGATAATGTATGAGTTAGAAAAGGATTGTGATAGCTTCTTTGGTGTAGAGGCCTATAGTATCTTTGTCATTTGATAAAGATGTTTCATCATGATATCTCTTGAGCATTTCATTCCATGCATCATAGGCATCGTTCTTAATTAGTTCCCTTAGGAAGTAATTCTCAAGACTAAACACAAATGACTACTCATCGATGGTGTTGAGGATTTTGTTCTGTGGGAAAGGGAAGGAAAAGACATTTGTCCTTTATTCTTTCTCAAGCTCAAGGCCTTTATTCTCATACAAATGAAGTTAGGTACAACCTTGACAAAAGAATTATGGTCGAACATATAGAGATTTATCAAGAGTTTGGCTAAGATTCTTTCATCATCAAGGGTGAAAGGATAAGTAGAATCACTGAAATAATAGGTTAGGTGTAACATCTCGTATGGATATTACGGTTTTAAATAAAATAGAATAGAAATAATACATCAGCGTCATTTATTAAATCTCATTTCCCAAAACGCGGAAAATTTAAAACTTCATTACATAGTCAAATAAACTAAATCCAAATCATAAGTATCGTAAAGTGTTTACAAAATTATTCCAAATCATAAAACAATAAAACTCTGAAAAAACTCTTTATCCCAGTCTAGCCCCACTTCAGCCCTATGTCTCACCAGATCCACCTGCAACATTATCTGCTCACGTGTACCACGTACACGATCATCGCCAAACACAAGCAGATAGGGTGAGCTAATAATAAAAACATCAATCATATAAACAACGCATTTATATGTCAATATAAATATACCAAAGGAATTCCCTCCTTTAATTTCAAGCTACATGATCACTACCATGTTAATCGTGTTCTACGTCTTCTAGTGAGTACCTCAAGATGTCTTGCCGCCATACCTATCGGCCACAACCGATAGAGCACGTGCGGGAAACCACGCTACGGATCATACACCGTAACAATAGGTGGAGTTCCCAATACGAACATAGTTCGTAACGTCCCAAGACTACCAAACTCGTCAGCCAATTACTGAGGAGGACAATCTATTTGGACCCATCTGTACTGGCCACAACCAGCACACTCACCTGCAACACTCGTTAACCCGAGCTCAACTCAAGAGTTCCTCGTGTTCATCTGCCATCCTGAGCTCAACTCAAGGAATGCCACATGCTTAACCCCTATCCCAAGCTCAACTCAAGGGATACATTTCGAGCTCAACTTAAGGAACACCAGCAAGACGACCTTTAAGGTATCACCAAAGCCTATCAGAACACCACACACCTCTGGTGTGGCGCTTGGCGGCCAATTAGGTGTTGCCAGGCAGTTCCTACACCTGCGAACCTTACCCCTTCATAACAACTCTAATTTCCATCAATTTATGACTCCATAGGATACGATCGCAGTTATTAGGATTACGGTTCATCCCTAACACTTCCCATTCACGAATTCATTCACATTTTCCCTTTAGATTGCTGCCACTATAGAAATTCCCAATTCATCAACCCTAAGATAATATTCCTACTGTTTCATCCAATTTAGCATCAATTAAATGAATTTTTATGATGTTTGACATCCAATCACCCCTTAACCATTAAAATTGGCTTTCCCTTCGGTTAGAGTTGTCCCACAACACTCAAAACACCAAAATCGAACCAAAATTTGGTTCGTGTCGCCTGGCGGGTGTTCATCACCGCTAGGCAGTTTAAGCAAAACCTAGAAACTAGGTTGGTCTGCAACGCGTCCCCTACTGAGCAAGCTTGTGCCGCCAGGTGGTTCCATCTCTGGAACCCCAAAATGCCCATAAAAATACGAGTTGCCTAGCGGTGGTTCATCACCCGCCAGGCGATTTTTGGAAAACTCCAAAAACACAAAAATCATATGAGACAGGCAGAAATTATGCATACAATTTATCATACAATTCATGCAATTTAACAACGCGAAATAAAAATTATGGTTCCAGCTCCCCTAACCTGGATTCCTTAGCTAAACTTTGAAATTTGGAGAGCTCCCTTGATCACCAATGGCTTGCCTTAGTTTCCTTCAATTCCACCTCTATGCTTCACTCACCACACCAAATTCGCTCTCAATTTTTTCAAAACAAAGGCAGCCACAAACACTCTCTAGTTCTCCTTTCACTAAAAGTTGTCTTAATTGGAAATGATGATAGAAAACTGAAAATGGCATTAAACTATCTTAATTTTCATTCAAGATCACTTAATGGTTGTTTTTCCAGCCCCTTAGACTGCCTTCACGTGGCTGCTAGGATTCCCGGCCCTTCTCATCTTTGTCAAAATTATGTTTAGCAAAAAAAAAGTATACTTTGGTTCAACCAAGGTTTGAACCCATAAGCATGCCAATGCTAAATCAATGTACAACTAATTCAACCAATTCATGTTTTGTGATAATTCATATGATTCTATGACTACATTATCACTCAACATGATCATGCATATTATTATTAAAAATAATAATAAATCAAATAACACACAATTAGCATATATAAGACTTGAACCCAAGTCCTTTCACACCACTAAGTACTCTTAACCATTTGAGCTAGTACTTTTCCACAACATACATGTCACAATTAAATGTCATAAAGGCTCCCACTACCCGCATTTATTAATTATTTATTTATTTAATTAATTAATTTTCACGGGTCTTACATTAGGTACCTAGTATACATAGGCCAAACTTTTAGTGGATTACTAATATTGGGTTCTATATCTACACTTAAGAGAGGTAGTCTAAGATGAAGTGAGAAAATGTGTGTAAGACCCACTATTTTTAAATAATTAAATAAATAAGAATTTAATTAAATGGGACTAGTGAAAGCCTTTATCGCAATTAATGCTAACCTTCATGACGTGGAAAAGTACTAGCTCAAGTGGTTGAGAGTACTTGGATTGTGTGAGAGGACTTGGGTTTGAGTCTTATGTATGCCATTGCTGTGTTATTTAATTTTATTATTTTATAATGATGTGTTTGGAGCATGATGAGTAAGTAGATAGTTTTAGATGCATAAATATTGGCATGAAATATGACATGGTTGAGTTGGTTGTGCACTTGAATTGTAATTGTATGGTAATGGGTTCAAACCTTGGCTTGAACAAAATAACTTTCTTTTTGTTAAAACTATATTTTTGGTAGGAGTGTGAAGGGGCCTAGAAAACCTAGGAGGCAGCCAAGGTGGGCTGTAAAAACAACTCTTAATGAGCCTTGAAAGTTAATTAAAACCAATTTTAATGTTAATTTCGTTTTTGAACCATAAACCCTCATTAAGGGTTTGAGTAATTGGCCAAGAGAGTGGGAGAAGGAGATTTTTGTGTAGACTGGGTAAGAGAGAGTTTCTGAGCATAAAAGTGACCCTAAAGACAGGGGTTGAAGCTGATTAGGTGGAGGCAAGGGCTTGGAATCAAATAGGAATTCATAGAAGGACCTTGAAAGAGCAATTGCACGAGAAAATTCAGGTTAGGGGAGTTCTTATTGCGTTTTTAATTCTGCTATCATATGAATATGTGCTCTGGATCATGCTTGAAGTGTAGGACCTTTCGATTTTCGCTTTGTTCGCATTTTCTGGATTTTCCAGAAACCGCCTGGCGGCACATAGCCAGGCTGTAACGTCCTAGCCAGAAATTGCTATTTAAAAAGAAATAAGAAATAAGATTTATAAAACATCGCATTTATTCTCGCAATTTCCCAAAAACGCGGGAAAATTAAAAGTTCAACATCGCTTCCGTAGTAATTAAAATCGTACTATTCAGTTATTACAAAACCAAACCATAAAAATTACAAAAGAAAATCATAATAAAATTGAATAAATAATCCCGTCGTGATCCCTATTCCGTCTCTACGTATCCACCTGCTCACCTGCATTAACATCTGCTCCCATGTAACAAGTTACATGATCGCCACACACACACATTTAAATAAAACCAAACAAATATAATATTAATTACAACGTCGCAACATTAAAACCCCAGGTTAGTATTCTTCTCCCTTTTTCCTTTATTCTCCACTTCCAACACTTACATTTAGACGTCTATCATTTTTATACCCTTTAGGTGAGAACAATGATCGATCTTCGCTGCACGAGTGTCTACTCGCCCCTCCGACTACAGGCCACCACCTAATAGTCCACACGTGGGAATAACCTTGTCACAACATCTCACCGTGACACCAAGTGGAGCTCCCCGAAACAAACATAAAGTTTGTAGCTGTTCCAGACTACCAAAACTCTATCAGAATACTCTGAAGAGGGCAATCACCCGAACCTCACCGTACGAGCCACAACTCGCACACTCCACTAGACTTCCTAAACCACCAGGCTACAACCTAGAGTGGTCACGTGTTACTCCAATACGGGTTACACTTGTAACTGGACCCCCAGCCAAAGCCTCGCATCATGAACATCACCTAAAGCTGTGTAGAAACCTTTCCTCGCGCACCATCACTGAACCAAAACCGCTTGGCGCGCATCTCACGTCACCAAGAAAACACTAGGTCCAGACCGCCTCGCGGGCATCACACACCGCCAGGCGCCATGAGCTTGCAGAATTATCACTGCACCGTCACCGCCTGGCGGACTCCGCCCTGCCGCCAGGCGCCACTCGTCACCACCGCCTGACGCATCCGTCTCACGCCGCCAGACGCCAGTCTCCTTCCAGCCCCTCTACTGTTCCATTCCGCCTGGTGGAACCCTCCCTACCGCCAGGCGCCACGCGTCAACAATGGCCATTGCCACTGATTTGTGTTTCGTCCGCTTGGCGGCTCGCTCGCGTTGCCAGGCGCCATACCAGTAGCGTAGTGCTATGGGTTTCTTGGCACTTAAACAGATCCCCAAGGGATCCCAATCATACAACACAACAATTTACAACACAGCCTGGTTTTCCAGTCATACAACTATAATAAGATTACACCACACCCATTCAAACATGCCATCAAATCAAGTATTGTCATGCACCACATACATTCCACATACACCCCGTCTTAGGATCATACAGTCTGTTATTTTTATAAACTCATGACATCACACTTTTGTCAATATTGCATATGTACCTCAATAAAAATTCACAAGCACAAAACCACATACATTCCACATAAAGTTTCACCATCCATACCATATCTCACATAATTATCTCACTCATACCCAATTAACATACATTCTGAATTTAACTTACCACATGCACCCAATTATGCTTCATTAGAAGTTACTTGAACTAATCAAGGGCTTATTCATGTATTTTACAAACTCCAAAATCAGCAATATTAAGTAATGTATATCTCTATCTACTGACCTCCAAATCCAATTTCCACCGTTCAAAGTGAAGAACCACATGTTAGGGACCACCTTTCAAAATTTCACCTAAATCAGACGGTTACGAACCGACAAATGCAGTTTTACGAAAACTGCGCGAAGCAAAAAAATTGGTGGCACCTAGCGCCCAGAATCAGAAGAATTGGCGCCCGGCGGAACTAAACCACCGCCCGGTGGAACTAAACCACCGCCCGGCGGAACTAAACCACCGCCCGGCGGTTACTGTTGCGCGAAAAGTATGAAAAACAACGTTTTCGTGAATCAAAACACCACACACCTCTGATGTGGCGCCTGGCGGCCAATTGGGTGCCGCCAGGCGGTTCCTGCAGTTCCAGGAACCCAGAAATTTCCTCAACACCTACGAACCTTATTCCAACCCTTACAATTCTGATTCCACTCGATTTACGATCCAAAAGGCTGCCTTCACATGTTTATATTCATTATTCCTTCATAATACTCCTCCATATACGAAATTCCACTAACCTTATCACTTAATCTAGTGCGACTATGAAATCCCCAATTCATCAACACACCAATTGATATTCATGCAATTTTCAATTTCATGCAATGTCCAATCAATTTAGTAACTACAATCCCATAATTCATCATGCCAATTAAATATGTACAATAGAAATACAACCCAAACACCACTACATCGCTGACAAACCAACCAAAATGAGAAAATGAGAAGACGCACGTTGCGTCGCCTGGCGGGCCATCCTCAATCGCCAGGCGGTTCATAAGCGAACCCCAAAAAATAGAGTAAAACACATAGGCTGCCTGGCGGCACATGACCTACCGCCAGGCGGTTTCTGGAAAATCCAGAAACGCGAGCAAAACTCAACCTTGACAGAAATGCAGGCTTTAACAATTCCATACATTACATGATTACGCAACAGTCACAATTTAAAACAACGAAGGAACTCCCCTAACTTGTATTCCATGCTTAATTTGATAAGTTCTCTATTTCCTCCTTGATGTTCATGATGCGATGCTTTGGCTGGGGGCCCAGTTACGAGTGCATCTTGTATTGGGGAACACGTGGCCACTCTAGGTTGTAGCCTGGTAGTTTAGGAAGTCCAGTGGAGTGTGCGAGTTGTGGCTCGTACGGCGAGGTTTCGGATGATTGCCCTCTTCAGTGCATCTGATAGAGTTTTTGGTAGTCTGGGAACAACTACGAACTTAGGTTCGTTTTGGGGAACTCCACTTGGTGTCGCGGTGAGATGTCGTGGCAAAGTTATTCCTACGTGTGGACTATTAGGTGGTGGCCTGGAGTCGGAGGGACGAGTAGACACTCGTGCAACAAAGATTGATCATTGATCTCACCTAAAGGGTATAGAAATGATAGACGTCTAATGCAAGTGTTGGAAGTGAGGAACTAAGGAAAAATGGAAAAATACTAACCCGGGTTATAATATTGAGATGATGCATTTATTATGATATTTGTTTGGTTTACTTAAATCAGCTCACCCTATCTGTGTGTGTTTGGCGATGATCATGTAACTTGTTGCATGGGAGCAGATGTTGATGCAGGTGAGCATGCAGATGCGTAGAGAATGAGTGGGGATCACTATGGGACAATTTACTAAATTTTATTATGGAATTTCTTTTGTAACAATTATTTTAGATGGTTTGGTTTTGTAATAACTAAACACTGCAGTTTTAATTACTATTGAAGCGACGTTTGAAGTTTTAATTTTCCCCGCGTTTTGGGAATTTGTTGAAAATAAATGAGGTTGTTTTATTAAATTTATTTTGTTTTATTTTTTTAATAAGTAATTTCTGGTTAGGATGTTACAATGTGAGAGGGTATAATATTGTTGGTATGTTCAGTAAAGACAATAGGTGGCGGATAAGGCATAATCTCTATACATGTTGTTTCATACTATGCCTTTCAAATTACTTGTAACAGAGGCCATGTTCTTGGTCTTATATGCACATGGGTTGTAGAAAGTGGTGGTCTCTGCCTTGTATAATTTTTTGTCTTGGGTAAATTGTTATAGTTTGTAAAGGTATTATTACATTTATAACATGTTAGGTTAAGATGTTTATTATGGTATAATCATTTAATGGTTGGTCTTTTATGATAAGTTACATGTCAAAATTAATATATACAAGGGAGACTAATGGTGATTCTACAAGAGATTCTATGGTTTGTATAGGGTTATTTGTAGGTCATGAGAAATTAATAGGTGAGGGAGGAGAGACAGATACCTCTATGTTTGATTTTCTTTTCTTCTGCAAGAAATTCAGTATAAGTTGATCATCATTTGATGTTTCCTCTTGTAGGATTAATCTTCTTTTGGGACTTCTAACTATTGGAGAAGATTTGGTTCTTTTAGCTTGTGTTGTTAAAAGAGCTTTCTTCCTTTTGACAACTCTTAAGGTATCCTTGGAGGAGTCCTCAATAGTTTTATTAGATGTAATATCAGTTGTTTATTGGTGTGATGTGGCTTTAGAACAGGGGAGAGGGGGGGGGGGGGTGAATAGAGCTTGAAAACAAATTCAAATACTACACACACAAATATGTAGTTACAAACGAAATAACTACTTGCAAATAAAGGTGCAAGGATAGAGAGTATGTACACAACAGGTTTATATTGGTTCACCTCTACCTGAGGCTACGTCCAGTCTCTTAAGCAACCTATTTAAGAATTTTGCCTAACCAACAACTTTGATCAGTAATGAGTATCACCCTCTCTAGGTTACATGAGTTTCAACCTCTCTAGATACATGAGTGCAAACCTCTCCAGGCTACACTGAGTATCAACCTCTCTAAGTATCCTTCTATTACGAAATTGACAAGTGTACCAAATTGCACAAGTAATATAGTGGAAAAATCTATATATAATTTCCCACAAAGACTAACGAGTTTAAAATAATTGGTTGGTTACTGATAAAGGGTAAGAATAATAAAACATTTTGGTGTATATAAAAAGATTAAATTTAAAATAAAATAAAGAATTAATAAGAAATTTGCACAATGAAAATAATGAACTTGATTTAAGAAATTATAGGATAACAGTTTCACCAAGATTGGGTTTCCTGATTCCATTCATAGTAAAAACAACAAATAGTCTATTTCCATTTCCGTCTCTCACACTCACATCTTTTGCAACAAGCCTCAATTTTATCGTAGACAAGCCTAAATTTGAATAATAAAAACTCTATGTTTAGTAATTTTTATTATTAAGTTTGCTTTAATGACCAATATGTTGATGTTTAAGAATGATCAATATGCTGATGTTTAAGAATGACCAATATGCTTATGTTTAAGAATGACCAATGACCACATGTATATGTAGCATGTGAAATCAATTAATTCTTTTATCTTACTCAGGTTTCCTAAACCATCTTTTGGATCAGTCGATACTCCCACATATACACCATATATAGAACATGCAAGTTGAAGATCATAATCAGGTTTCTCAAACTATCTTTTGCATCAGTTGCTACTCCCGCATGTACTAAATTCATAGATTATGTTGTTAAAACAAACATAAAACACAAGAGAAGATGGAAAATAATTATATTGAATAATTAATCCATAGAGAATTAAGAATAAATTACACCCAAACCCCATGAATGAGGGAGTTAGCTACTCCCGGACATACTGAATACTAGAATGATGATGGAATTGAATGTCTGCAGCCTTCACCGAATGCCCTTCTACCCTCAAGTATATTTAGATCAAGTTTCTTTCTCTCCAAGTGTGTTTTGACCTCACTCAGACCCTTAATTTATAGAATTTTCGAAGTTGGCAATTTACTAGGCGAACTAACTCACCATGTGAAGAAAGCATGATTTGCTGGGCGAGTGGCTTTGTTGCGCGAATTGCGAAAAAATTGAATTGGACTTGTAGCTTTTTACTTGACTTTGTATTGGAATTTTCTGTTGAATTTATCTTTTTAATCTTCTGAAGCTCCATATTTTCGAATTACTCTTCAATTATCATGTCTTGTAATTTAAGTAACAAACTTTGTAGATAACTAGTATTGTTGATAATCTTTGGTTATTCAATATTCCACCCATCATGTTGATAATCTTCCCTAATCTTTGTGATTTCCACTTATTTGCAAAATATAACCCAAACATTTATCCTTTCCACTTTTATTGAATAAAACCTAAAATATCAAATAAAATCCAAAAATAAAACAGCAATTAAGCATAAGAATAAACTAAAGTACAAACATGACAATGCCAATTATCACCTTCTCAATCTCCCCTTAAGATAAAATACCTTCAATTACAATAATAAATATTTGACACTCTCTCAACAGAAGTGCATATCATAACTCATAGGTTACAACTTCACTTAGTGAAGGATATTACAATATTCAACATCTCAACCTAATTTCTCTAAGACAATATTGGTATGAAAAATTTACAACATTTTGTTCTTTCTCTATATCTTTTTTGTCATATTCTTCTAGTATGGCTTAGTATTCATTATATAGATGTTGCTTCAGCTAGCTGTTAAGACTTTGAATTGCAACTCTTCATTGCAATCTTCTTGAAATGAAATGACTTGATCAATTCTTCAATTTGATTATTCAGTTTAAATATTCAATGGCATTCTTCAAGACTTTCTGAATCAACTGATACTTTTCAAGATATCTTATTTCCTTATACGATTGAGCTCAAACTTCATTTGAATTTTGCTCTCTTCAAAGCTCAAAATTGTCCTATTTAGGAAACTTAATTAGTTATTTTTTTTTTCAACCAAATATAAATTTTTTAGAAAAAAGAAAATGATTAGTTATTTTTATTCTCTTATAATCAATTTTGATGATTCTATTTGCTTATTGTATCTATAACCGTTTTACATAAAATAAAAAATGCGTATGACCTAAAAGATCCAAAAAAATGTTCTAAATAAACCACATTCATACAAAATTTTGCTTAAAAAACCTTTAGCGCAACCAAACTATTTGTGTTTATCCCCTTATAAGAACTAAACAAATCAACCTTTGGTCTGTGGTGGATAAACATTAAATTTACTAGCACTACAACACAACATCCTCTTGCTTCGGTCGTTGGGTTCTTTTTATCCTCATGATTTGTTTCAGGAAAAGCATCATCCACATTGTAGGGCAATGCTTAAAAACATCTTTCGCTTGTTAATTTTGTATGTCCCTCACTATTTGCATGACACGATTTCATTGTTGCCCTCTGCATGGTTTGGTAGCCTCGTTCTTTTCTTTGATCATCTGCATAAAATAGAGAGAGTTATTTTAAAGCCAACTTTGGTGGTCATATTTTCTTCTCGCCTCTTTTTCCTAATACTTTCTAACCTTCGGACAAAGCTTGTTATAGCCCTGCCAATTGTACCTTGTTACAAATATTTTAAACATGCCATAGGACTAAGACACCATTCTGAATAGGAAAAATTTGCATTTGGGTATTTGCTAGTTATCCATCCCCATGTTTTAAGTTCGGCCATAGTGAAAACCTCTACAAAACCAAGTACTTCATTCCTAAAGACAATTCTATTTCTTTGACCCTAAAGAACTGCCATCCACATGGTACCCCATATTTTGTTTTGTTTCCAATTTAGTTCCAAGAGATTAAATTGACAAAAGTGATGTTGTGGAGAGTTGTGGTTAGCATTGATGTAACCCACCCAATTTTGGCATTGATTCCACACATTCCATGCAATTGTGCACATAAAGAACATGTGACTAACATTTTCCTCTTCTAAGCTACACATTACATGTAAGTTAGGTCATGTAGTGATTCCTCTCTTACCTAGATTATACTTTGTTGGCACCCTATGAAGAATAACTTTCCATGTAAAGTGTTGAGCAGAGGGAAGAGATTTAGATTTCAAAAAATTTGTGAAGACCTCGTTTTGATCCCCTTTGGTTATGCCAAGCAGCTTATGATAGGCACATCTAACAGTGTAAGTCTCACATCCATCATCCTTCCATTTCATTATGTCATCCCGTTCCATAGAGAGTATTGTTCGTGACAATTCATCCATAAGCCTAGATACATAAGGCAATTCCTATTCAAACCAGCACCTTTTCCACTTTATTTCCCAAACCCACTCTTGATTGTTCCGTCTTCCAAACTTTGATACCATGCCATTCTTATTTAAGGAGTTAGCATATAATCTTGGATAAATTATCCTTGGAGGTCGTTCTGAAATCCATTTATCATCCCAAAACATTGTCTTGCTCTCTTTTCCCACTTTCCACATAATATTATTTTCAAACCAGTTTCCCCAAACCTCTTCATTTATAGCTTTCTTTATATCCCTCCACCACAAAGATTCTTGATTTTTATGGCGTATATTGTTATAATTTTTCACTGCCCATATTTTAATTCTAGTATCTCTTTCTAGAGACCTTCTTCTCCACTTACTAACCTCCAACTCCATTTTCCTAATACTTATTTTTAATAGTGTTTATATATTATAATTATTTATTTTATATAAAATATATAGATATGTCAACTAGAAAATTTGAATCAAGCTATTAAAAAAATCTAGAAGAAGAGAAAAGGTAAGGCTTTAATTGCATAACAAAAAGAAGCTATGAATAAATTTATAAAAAATGGATAAGAAAAATGAATTAGAAAATACAAGCAGGTGCTCTTTGAATGAACAAGATAATAATAATATAGATATAGGTGTAAACAACAATAGAGCAAGTGAAGTAGTTAGTGATGAGGATAAATATGATTCTCAAACTTATGATAGTGATTAAAAATATATAACAAGATTAAACATATTAGCCTTATTATCAATTGAAAAGAAATGTGAATTGAAATTAATTTCGACAATTTAATAAATAATGTTGCATAAAAGAACTCGAAAAATAAATTTTAAATAAAAGGCATCATTCTTAAGATATTTTTCTTGAATGTTGTAATTCATATCATCTAATCTCTATTTCAAACATTTAGATCAATTAATCAATTCACATAAGTACTCAAAGAAACCATCAAAGCATATTATAAATATTTCAACAGTTAAGGTCATCTAACAGTTTGGTTGTCTTATGTCTTAAGTTGTCTTGGATCATCTAACCCTTTGGGTTGTCTAACACCTTAGTCATTTAAAACTTGGTTTAAAACTAATTTTGTTATAAATAATTGATTATGTGATGTTAGTAGTTGATTATTTGAAGATAAAAAAGTTCTAGTGAAATATCTATATTGTTTTAATCAATTATGATATCATCTTATTAGTTAAACCATTCTTCATCTTTTATGAAAACTCTCTAAATCATAATAGTCAATTTATCCACAAAAGCACATATTTTCTTATGCAGCGTTCAACAAAGTACTCATTTATTATTTTTGTTAATCAATTTATCTAGAGAAGCCCAAGTTTAATTATGTAATATTTTAATCGATTATTAAAATCTATTTAAAAATTATTTTGTTCTTGGTAAATATATAAAGAACAAATTAATCATACTCACACATGCTATGTCAATACATCTTCAATATCATCATCATCAAAGCCAATTTCACTCGCTCTTCTTGGAAACTTGATTTGATTCCATCCTTCAAGTCTAACAAGAGCCTTTAAATTGTATATTAATTCCCACTTAGTTGTCTTTAATGGCGACTAGTAATTAACTCTAACTATTGTTGACTTTCATTTTCACTACATGCATCATTATTTATCACCAAGAGAACATTAATGATTCACCATCTTGTGGTTTTCTTTATCTTCCTATGTGACCTCAACCATAAAATTAAAAATTATAACAAAAGTCCAAAATTGTATTGACCTCTCTTTAGATTATATTACATCACCAACATGATTTAACATATGTTGAAGGACCAAACAAGTCCTACCATTTGTAATAATTCAACATTAAAGGGACTAGGGAAGCCATGATAACATATATTTTGTATACATTTATGCCTTTACTATACAATTATTTCATTTTCCAATTGATTCATTTTCATTTTTAGTTCATTTTCTTTTATTAGTAATAAATTGGGTTCACTTTACATAATTGCTTTAATTTTACATTGTTAGCTCATTTGACCTTTGCTTACTATTTTAACTACAACTTTTTTGTAGATATTATTTTTTGTGCATTATAGTAGCACTTGATCTAATTTTTCGGGGCTTCAAAATGGGTAAACAATTTGCTAGATTTGGACTCATTTGCTATTTTGTGAGTTTTAAAAGTTGAGGCATATTTGGTGAAATTTTGTAAAGAAACCATGTGGATTAACTTTTTCCTTGTATTAGCTTATCTTTTGTAATTGAACTTTTAAACTTGATTTGAGCCCATGATTAAGACCATTACTACTTGAGTTTTTAGAGCCTAAATAAGATCTAATTGTGCTTAAAATTGGGGAAGAAATCATTTGTCATGTTTATCATTGTTTTAGTTTTTCTCCTTTTCTCGCTATTTTCATTTTTGTCTCTTTCATATTTCATCTTCATTCTTATGCTGCATTTTTATGCTTGAATCCAAATTAAGAAATTGTTTGAATCTTGATTTGATAACTAAGTGCAAATTAAATTGAATGATATTGAGATTTGATTCGTACAAACTAGCTTAGTTGATACATTGAATCGATTAATTGTTTAAACTTGGATTTAATCTTTAGAGAACCATGATTTTTGAGTTGTTAGTTGTTTGAATATATGAATTGATCTATTTTACTTTTTTGGGATTTAGCTTTTGATCTCGAATCTTATTTTTTCCAATATATGTTTTGTGTTTTTAAATCCCTAAACTTCTAAATTTATTTGTAGCAATAAAATCCTAAAGGTAGAATACCGTTTAATACGTGTGATATGAGAATTAACTTAGGTTGTGCTCTATATCACAAAATTTAGAGAATCCTAGTTTCTTTGATTTCAGCCACCACCCTTGATCTTCACTTTATTATTAGACTTCATGTTGATATGCCATAAGGAGGTGGTATCCAATGCAATAATGGACAAATTGTTAGCTATAATGAGAATAATGTTCCTACTTATCATTAATAAAGTTGGTTAAGAGTGTATCAGTGATTTTTTTATGATGGAGGTGGTCGAGGAAAGATTGATTGAGGTGGTGCTCAAGGAGAATTTTGGAATTCAAGTTGAATAAATGGATTGTGGATGAGATATAAGCATATTGATGGATGAGGTTTCCATTTCATCGTAATTCTTGTTTTAGACTACTAGAAATCGATCAAGAGATCATTTTCTCGATTATGAACACCAATATTGATAAAAACATTTCTATATAATTTCTTTAGGCAATAAAAAGAGAAAAATTAATCACATAAAACAATCAAAAGCATGCAAAAATCCTGAGCATGCAAAATCTCTAAAGAATTGTGAAAAAAAATTATATGTTTTGAATATAAGAGATTAAAACATTTTGTACAAAATAATAAAATATTTTAATATATTATATCGTAGGACAATATGTCACATAAAATGAAGCCTAATCCCTTTTATAGTTTAACGACTAAAAATGATGTACATCTAAAACTACCTTTAATAAATAATTAGTTATAAATTTGTAAACATTAAATATAAAGGCTTAATTAACATTTTGGTCCACTAATTTGTTAGTTTGATTCATTTTGGTCCCTTTATTATTTTTTGGTTCAATTTGGTCCTCTAATTCTTTAAGACTGTTCATTTTCGTCCCTGCCATTAAGTTACATTAACACCGTCTCCGGTCATTTGGTGGAATTTTAATTTTTCTTTAAATTTTTTAAATTTTTTTTTTATTTTAAAAAAATAAAATAAAGTGTCACGTGTCACTTTATGGTTGTGACACATGCCAATTTGAGATTTTTTTATTTAAAAAAAAAAATACTGCCACATGACAGGTCACAATTGTGCCACGTGTCAAGCTAACATTGAGTATTTTCAATTTAGTCTCTCTATTTGAAATTTTGATTCAATTTAGTTCCTTCTATTTGAAATTTTGATTCAATTTAGTCCCCAATTTGTTAAAATGATTCAATTTGTCTTCTTTAATTTGAGACCAAATTAATAATTAAGCTTAATTACAATTTATATATTCATGTTAAAATAATTTTTTACCACTTATACATCAAATCACTCACTAAATACTTATGTTATTTCATTTCTTACATTTTTCACTTTGTAATTTTTCATACTTGAAATTTTGTACACATGTCAACAAAATAATTTGAATAGTTAGATGGTGTAATTTGATCTATAAATATAATAAAAATTATTTTAACATGTATATATAAGTTATAATTAAGCTTAATTACTAATTTGGTTTAAATTAGAGAGACAAAATTGAATCATTTTAAAAAATTGAGGAACTAAATTGAATCAAAATTGTAAATAGAGGGACTAAATTGAAAACAACCAATGTTAGTATTGACACGTAGCACAATCGTGACTTGTCATGCGGTACTTTTCTTTTTAAATTAAAAAAATTAAAATTAAAAAAAATATCAAGTTGACACGTGACACAACTATGACGTGACACGTGACAATTTTTTTTAAATAATAAAAAAACTAAAAAAATTAAAAAATTAAAAAAATTGAAAATTCCACAAAATGACACGTGACATGTACAAAGACGGTGTTAATGTCAACTCAACAAAAGTGACCAAATTGAACTTTTTTAAAGGATTAGAAGATCAAATTAAACTAATAAATAATTAAGAGACCAAAATGAATCAAACCAACAAAGTAGGGAACCAAAATATTAATTAAGATAAATATAAATTAATTTACAAACTTGACTTTAATAAAGTAGTCAAATAAAAAATTTACCTAAAAAAATATTATAAAAATTTAACCTGACAAAAACAAGTTGATTGATAATTAATCAACATATAAAGAAAACTTGTGCAAAAAAGGACGGTTCACATACTTAGCAAAATATACACATTTTGAGTTTGGAAGTTTATGAACATTTCCATTACAAAGTTATTGAAATATTAATTAATTATCAATTAAAGCCTTTTGATATTTTATTATACATAACATCATAATCTTTTAACAAACTTATCAATATTTTATCTTATTCATCAAAGACAAATATCAAAAACACTATTATATTCAGTACTTTACTATATCTTATTCTTACATTTTCTTATAAAAATTCTTAACCACTCAAGCATGTTAAAAAATATTGTAAAAGTGGATTGAATTTTTCTTCGTTCTTCAAAATCAACTTGATTTCTGAAATTAGAAGACTCACTCAAATATCTAAAGATATTATTACCAAAAGGAGATACTACACCTACGGCAATTGATTTAATCCCTCACAACCCTGATTTCCCTAAAGTAATTTTTCCTAGTTTAGATAATATTGATTTTTCAACAACAACAGAAAGGAATAATATTAATTGAATAATGTTGCAACCCTTATACATTTATATTATCACGTAGTTCATAATTATCATTTGGTGAAACAAACGTACAAACAAACTTCATTCGAAGCTTTTGTCGGCACACTTCGAATTTCCACTCCAATTCCGATTTTCCCACCACCGTTTCTCGGACATTCTCCGGGAAAATTCCACCACCCATCCCTCGCTCGAAAAGCCAGGCAATAACAATAACCCCTTTCGGTTCTCACACCTCCTAATTTTTTTTTTTAGTTTTCTTTTTGGGGCGTAAAGCAAGACCCACTAGGGTTTGCGAGGAGGTGCAATGGCTATGGCAGCCCCTGGGCAACTCAACGTGAACGAGTCACCGTCGTGGGGGTCTAGAAGCGTCGATTGCTTCGAGAAGTTGGAGCAAATTGGCGAGGGCACATATGGGTTGGTGTTCTGTCATTTCTCACCATGGACACTTCTTGCTTTTCCATTTTTATTTTCGAAGTTTAATTATTTTTAATTTGTTTGTAGAGGTGTGATGTGGTTCCAGGTTTTGGACATAACATAAGTTTGATCATGTTATCATTGTCTATTTTTTCTTTTCTTTTATCTGGGGGATTGAACTGAAAACTATTTCGTGTATGCTGATTAAGGTTTTAGTCTGAGATAGAAGTTTATACGAGGGAGGGAGATTAGGCCCTGTTTGGATAAATTTTTCTCTTAGTACTTATGGGACATGAAGATTATAAGGCAAACTTAATTGTGTCTCAGATAAGTTAAAGTTAATTTTTTTGCTTTTACTTTTATAGAACCTTTTCCATCTAATTCTGTGCAAAGCGAACTTGCATACGTTGATTTTCATTTCTGGGAGAAATGTAATTCATTTTGCATTAATTTCTCTGTTAGAAGTGTTTAGGGAGAAGTTGATCGGAACAAGGTCTAAACTTCTGCCTTTTGGCTTCTGGAAAAGCAGCAGCAAGATATGAGATTCTGGCCAATGGTTGGAACTCCTTGAAATGTGATACAATTAATGACTACTATAGTTAAGTGGAAGGCACTAGAAACTACTATAGTTATCAAAAAACATTGAAAAGTTTAACATCTTACACACTTCGTTAATCAGGCTCTCATTATCCTTTCACAATCTTGCGAGTCATGTGCTTCCATCCTCATTATCCTTTCACAATCTTTTTTGTTGAAATTCAGTTGGGTGCACTATTATTTTTAAAAAACAGTCAATTTATTTTTTATTGTTTATATTTAAAATTCACTTAGGATAAAATACACTTTGCAGCAGGTTTAAAAGGCTAGTGAGTTAAAGGACCAAATTGAATCAAATTTAGAAGTTAAAAGGACAATAATGACTTAGAATTTAGATACTTCTTTTTCTTTTTATCTTATTCACACTTCTTTGGTTTGGATCCTTGTTTCTTCTTCTACATAACATTGGGCTTCCATGAAAATGGTTTTGAACTTTTACCTTTGGATTGTTTCTTCGTCATTGCTGATATTTCCTGAAGGGAAATAAGAGTTTTAAATGTTTTTGCTTGCAGTCAAGTTTACATGGCTAGAGAGATCAAAACTGGCGAAATTGTTGCTCTGAAAAAGATACGAATGGACAATGAGAGAGAAGGGGTATATCTTTGACCACGTTGCCGATGTTTCATTATATATTAAATTAAATCTGTGGAAGCATTTCTTATAAGTTAATTACATACTGCTCTTGGTTTGATACTTCACCTGTGATACCCATGGTATTCCTGCATTTCCAAACATTTGATTACGCAAATCAGTGGAGTCAAATCTGAAGTTGCAATAGCTATCAGTTGCTCTGTTTGTAACAAGCTCCACTTCTGTATCGTACTTTTGCAGTTTCCTATAACAGCTATTCGTGAAATCAAAATTCTAAAGAAGCTACACCATGAAAATGTAATCAAGTTGAAAGAAATTGTGACGTCTCCGGGTACATTTTTTCAATGATCTAAATGTACTGTTATCAAAATAATGTAGGCTTCAATTTGATTTCTAAAATTTGGGTTATTTAACAGGTCCCGAGAAAGACGAACAAGGGAGGCCAGGCAAGTTATTCATTTTCATCATTATAGTTGAATTGCTTATGTCATTTAGACAGTATTATGTGTGAAAAAAATGTGTAGGCAGTAAGCAATAATTGTGGAATTACTTTCTTGATCTCAAAAAGAAGCAACACGTTGGTATTTATAGAAAAATCGAAATGCTAATAAATGGAAATAAATATCCTGAAGTAGAGAAAATAAGTCTCTAGGCATAAAGACTCTAAATTTGGAGCAAACCTATCAAATAAATCCCAATCCCTTAATTTTAGGGATTTCCTACAAACAAATCTGCATTTATTATCCAATCAATCTATATTTATTGTATGCTAAAAGTGCAATATTTACACCCATATTTCAGCACATGCTCTCACAATGAGGAATAAATGCCCTCCTTTCCCATCTTAGTTATGAGATTATGGAAGTCTAAGGTGTGGAGTCTTTTTGTCATCACATCAGCTACCTGTTGCTTGGATGGTGTTGGAAGTCCCACATCGACTAAAGATAAAGCTAATTTATAATATATAAGTAGGTGCAAACCTCACCTTTTAAGCCAATTTTGTAGGGTTGAGTTGCTTAAAGTTCACTTCTTAACATGGTATTAGAGGCATGGATTAGAGCTTATCCTAACAAAATTTATTGTTTGCTGGGTCTATTGTTCCACCTACTATCCGGTCGTTGTCGCACCACCCATTAATGTCTTGTCTCACACTCGAGATGTATATGTCTCGTTGTGAGGAGTGTGTGTTGGAAGTTCCACATTGACTAGAGATATAAGGCCAATTTACAGAATATAATTTAGTATAAACCTTACCTTAAGCCGATTTTGTGATTGATTGAAACTCCACTTCTTAACAGATGAAATATATGACATGCTAACTAAACCTTTTTCTAATTTTTCCTGAATGAAGTGTCTATCTATTTCTATATGTTTTGTTCTGTCATGTTGAATGGGATTATGTGCAATGTTTATTGCTGACTTATCATCATAGTAAAGCTTCTTGGATCCCTCCAAATTAATCTTCAAGTTATCTAAGATCCCTCCAAATTTTTGCTTTTCCATGTCACTAAGTTCCCACCTAGGAAAGTACAATATCCAATTGTTATCTTCTATCAACAAGAGAACCTGCATAACTTGCATCAGCGTAGGCTTCAAGAGTTTATCTTCTTTTGAATAATACTCCTTTTCGATGGCTGCCCTTCAAGTAATGTAGAATTCTATAAGCTGCTTGAAGATTGGATTCTTTATTTCATGCATAAACTACCTGATGACTCTAACTGAATAAGCAATGTCTGGCCGTGTGTGAGCCAAATGTATTAATTTTCCAACCAGTCTCTGATACATCTTTTGGTCTGTTGCTGATTCGTTTTCAGCCTTACATAACTTGTGATTGGGTTCCATTGGAGTTGACATTAGTCTGCACCAACTTCCTTGTTTCTACAAGCAAATTGGTTATATATTTTTGCTGAGATAGGAAAATTCCCTGGTTAGAGTAGGCTACTTCAATCTCTAAATAATACTTTGATCTTCCTAGCTCTTTTAGTTCAAATTTCTGGACCAGTCTGTTACAATTCTTTCATCTCTTTTTCATCATTGCTGGTCACTATAATATCATCAACATAAACTAGAAGTACTGTTACCCCCTCTTTCCCTGAATGTTTAGTAAATAAAGTCTGATCTCCTTGACTTTGTTTGTAGCCAAATCCCTTCATAGCTTTTGTGAGTCTTTAAATCCAAGCTCTTGGGACTGTTTCAGCTCATAAAAGCCTTGTGCAGTGCACACTTCATTTTTCCTGTCTCCTTCAAAGCTAGGTGGAATATTCATGCAGATTTATCCTTCTAGGTATCCATGGAGAGAAACATTTTTAACATCATATTATATAACTTTCCAATCAAAGTGGTCAGCTAAGGACAAAAGAATCCTTACAATATTCATCTTAGCAACTGGTGCAAAAGTTAGGTGACCTACTCCTTAAGCTTGAGTGTATCCCTTGGCAACTAGTCTTGCTTTGTACCTTTCGATAGACCCATTAGCCTTTCAATTTATTGTGAATATCCATTTGTAATCAACGATATTCTTTTCTTTGGGTTTGTCAACAATTTTCCATGGTCATTTGGAGAGTTGAGTGTTCTCAGTTTCAGCAGGTTCAACTGTCTGTGGCTTTAGGTTCACAACTTGGATTGGATTCATGGACTTGCCATGTCTGGAATGCTGTTCCTTCTAGTGTAGGCATGGCTGAATCTTTGAAAACTATAGGTACTAACTCTAGGGCCAAATCTCTAACTGTTCCAGTATTTTCTGGTTGCAGTTCAGTAGAATCAATGATATTATCAATTTCAGTTTCTAATTCTTCCCGAAAATTAGGTTATATGTTTGTCTTTTGAGGGAGATAAGACTTGTCAAAAGTTGAGACATAGAGAACATTTTACGAATAAGTTTGGAAGATAAATATATCTCCATCTCCTGCAACACTAGCTAAAGAGCCATTGACAACAATAATTTTCCTATTCTGGAGATGGGATATAAGAATGACAGAGTGAGGCAAGTATGTCATATGATCCCGAGCTCTCAATTCCACAATTCAAGAGTTAGCACTATATGAGACACTCATACGAGAAACATTACCTAAGAGAGTACAATTCAGGGTTGAATCCTCCCTCTATTAATTTTGGATCAGACATCATGTAGATGAAAATCAGCAACTGGCTGTCTAATGGGTGATTTTACAAATAAAAACAAGTGATACTGAAGCAATTAAGGCTACACCCTCTTGAAGATAAAATGGCAATGAAGGCCTTAAAGTGGTAAAAACAAGAGATCAAGACTCCAAAAAAACCTAGAACTCTGATACCATGTGTAAAAAATTGTAGGCAGTAAGCATGGAACTACTTTTCTTGATCTCAAAAAGAAACAATATGTTGGTATTTAAGTTAAAAACAAAATCCTAATCAAAAGTACATAGTGATGCCTAACATGAGTTTAATAACAAAAACTTAATCCTAATTCAAAGGAAATAAATCTACGGAAATAAAAGAAATAAATCACCAGACACAGACTTTAAATCTGGAGCAAATCTACCAAATAAACTTGTAATCCAAATCCCTTAAATTTAGGGATTTCTTTGAAACAAATCTATAACTATTATCCATTCAATCTATATTTATTGTACAGTAAATGTGTAATATTTACACCCATATTTCAAAAGCATGTGATTTGCTTTACTGTTTTGACTGCGAATGTCTTCACCTGCCTTTGAATTCTGTTTTTTTTTTATCCACAGCTCCTACTTCATCTTTGTTTTTGTTTTTTTAATTGTGTAGACGGTAACAAATATAAAGGTGGCATCTATATGGTCTTTGAATACATGGACCATGATTTGACTGGTCTGGCTGACCGACCAGGGATGAGATTCACAGTTCCCCAAATTAAGGTATTGTTAATGTTAAGTGTTGATTTGTATAGTACTAGTATTAGTATTAGTATTAGTATTTTAATGATGCTTGAGTTTTTTTGTTCCTTCGCCAGTGCTACATGCGACAGCTTCTGACCGGGCTGCATTACTGTCACGTAAATCAAGTACTTCACCGTGATATCAAAGGTGTCTTTGTGCCTCCTTCTTTCAATGATACGTATACAGGTTTTGATTATAGATCTTATCAAATCTATTACTCCTATTTAACGTATTATGTTTTATTGCAGGTTCAAATCTTCTCATAGATAATGAAGGTAATCTGAAACTTGCTGATTTTGGATTGGCACGGTCATTTTCTAATGAGCACAATGCAAATCTTACTAATCGTGTCATCACATTATGGTACAGGTAATTCGTGCTCTTGTGAAGTTTTTAATTTTGACCCGACTAAGCTTATTTGCGAGGGTTGCATGCGTACACATTGATTTATTTCATTTTATATTTAGACCCCCTGAGCTGCTGCTTGGGACAACAAGGTATGGGCCAGCTGTAGACATGTGGTCTGTGGGGTGCATCTTCGCAGAGCTTCTTCATGGGAAGCCTATATTTCCTGGAAAAGATGAGGTTAGTGATAATATATAATTCTAGTGTGAAATTAGGGTAAAGTATTTAGTGGTTCTTAAGAAATTGTTTAGTGGCTGCTTGGCATACTTTAATCCATTACATGATCATTACTCACTATACAGCCATGTGTTTATGCCTGGATTATTTCATATTACTTCAAATATTTGGTGCCAATATGAATATTGATTTTTATCTGCAAATGTTTGCATTATCGTGTTGTTTATCAGCAGGGTTGGATGGAATGGTAATGATGCTGTCTGGTTTATTTCTAGATCTGACCTATGTTTTATTTTCATTCCATTTCTTTCTTATACAACGTGTGCCCTTCAATGTATGTACCCTTGGTACTTGTTTATAATACAGCTGAAAGGTAATGCATGTTTTCTTCACAACTATTGTAGCCGGAACAATTAAATAAGATTTTCGAGCTGTGTGGAGCACCAGATGAAGTGAACTGGCCTGGTGTTTCCAAGACTCCTTGGTATAATCAGTTTAAGCCAACAAGACCCATGAAAAGACGTCTCCGGGAAGTTTTCAGACAGTAAGTGTCAGTATGAGAATAAGTAATTTTGCATGGTTTTTATCTCCTCCCCACCCGAAAAAACGAAAAAAATAATTATATGTTGCATATTATTTTATTTTATTTTATGTGTGCCTGTTGATCTTAATAGCTTTTCTCACTGACTGAATTATAGTTTTGATCGTCATGCTCTGGAATTGTTGGAGAAGATGCTGACACTTGATCCTGCTCAGGTATATTTTTAATTGCTGCATAAATGTTCAGTTATTTCATTTTATCTGTTTCAACTTTCAAATACCTGCTATTCCTGTTTTCTCACACTGCCCTGACTCTTTTAATTTGATATTATTTAATTAAATGTTTTTATCCTCTATTATTAAAGTTATCTAAAATAGTGACGTATTGCCTTCTGGGATAATGACAGAAATGGTATCATCTGGTTTTGGTTGAGTGGCTGATGTTATGTGATAAAATCGATGAAAAGAAAGAAACAATAATAAAAAATGGCAGTTTTGGTGAGATTAAACTGAGAAAAATATATTCATGTCTGTCAACGACATGAATTGTCCATGCAAGTGGATAAATTCATTAGGGTCTCAGTACCTCATTGGTAGAAAAATTTGTTTCTTAATTTACAAGTAATTTCATAACTAAACTACTTAAACCGTATACATATATAGGTATTTCTGGAATAGAATTTAATCTGGGATGTTATTAATTAAAATTAACTAATTTAACTATTTTGTTAGTCTTGATGAATTGGTTATTTGATTTTTACTTTTATCAAAGAATAGGGAGAAGTATTCTAAAACATGATACACTGTCCTTTTCGATGGCTGTTCTTGATCTGCATCCTAATTTTTTTTTTGCCAATTTGATTTATTGACAGAGAATAACTGCGAAGGATGCGCTCGATGGTGAATATTTCTGGACTGATCCATTACCATGTGATCCTAAGAGGTATGGCCTCCCATGATAGAGACCAATCTTTTTGGGAAGAGTCATTTTCAGTTAGGGAGAGAATTCTCTTTTTCTGTGTAGGAGTGAGCTCTGTGGGCACTGGGGATATTCTCCCTTTTGCATTTACTGTCATATTTTCAGAAATCAAAGAATATATTATCTTCACTGATACTTATTTTCGTTTGTTATTGCTTTTTAAGATTGGTTCCTGACATTATATCATGTGTGTTTCCCCATTTACGTGTGTTGCTTCTATCAACAATCATTTACAGTTTCTTTTCTTTTTTCAACTCACTATTACTTCTGTGTTTGCCTTAGTTTACCCAAATACGAGTCATCTCATGAGTTCCAGACCAAGAAAAAGCGGCAGCAGCAACGACAAAACGAAGAAAATGCCAAGCGTCTTAAAATGCAGCATCCTCAACAGCATTCACGCCTGCCCCCTATTCAGCAGGCTGGACAGCAGCACCCTCAAATGCGGCAAGGTCCTAACCACGCTATTCATGGGTCTCAATCAGGAGTTACAACCGGGCCTAGCCATCATTATGGGAAGCCTCGAGGACCCTCTGGTGGGCCCGGACGATATCCTCCCGGTGGAAACCCTGGTGGGGGATACAATCACCCGAACCGTGGAGGTCAAGGAGGAGGAGGTGGCAGTTATGGAAGTGGGCCATATCCTCCGCAAGGACGGGGTGCATCGTATGGTTCAAGTGGTATGCCTGGTGGGCCCAATGGTGGTCCTCGTGGTGGCGGTGGTAGTGGCTATGGTGTTGGAGCTCCAAATTATCCTCAAGGTGCTCCTTATGGTGGATCCGCAGCAGGACGTGGTTCAAACATGATGGGTGGTAACCGCAACCAACAGTATGGTTGGCAGCAGTAAAACCCTTTCTTTTCTTATCATATGTTTGGTATTGTAATTTGCTGACACTACGGTAGTTGATGAATACTTTTAGAAAGATCAGCATAGTGATGGATTGAGTTATTGAGAAAAAGCTTCTCTTCATTGATTATTGATATTATATAGTAATAGTATGATTACTTGAACTGCAGTGAAGTGTTTGTGAGGCACCTAGCATGATGCTTTTTGTCCTTGAGTCAGAGATAGAATGATGAAAGAAGGGAAGAGAACCTTTTAATGCTTTTTAAAGTTCACATTTAATATTTTATGCCTTAGATATCTCTGGGGCATGTACTAATGAAAGTAGTATGCTTAGAGATGTATAACAGGTTACTGTTGTAGCTGACACTGTTTTTCTGGGAATCTAGAATACCGAGTCTTGGTTTATTTATTTTTGAACTTTTTGTGACGCTTTGTAACTTTTTATCGTAATGTGAAGGCAAACATATCAACTTACCTTTGTGTTGGTATGTAGCTAAATATAGAAGGTTAATGTTCAGTTTGGTTCTTAATAGTACTATAGGTGTTATTTTGGGGGCCTTCTCCTGTACCTCCAACTCTTCTCTTCGGTACTCCTAATAACTAATATATTTCCATTTTTGCTCATAGTAAAAAGTAAAAGTAACTCTTTCTTCATTTAACACCACGATATTGTGCACCCCAAAAACCACTCTCACTCCCCTGCACTCCCAAAACATACCCCAAAAAAGGAATCAGATTCTCTGCACTCTGGTATGACCTAAACCCTAAACCTAGCAGCCTTTAATTACTTTATTTGTTGCTGCTTCCTCCTCCAGCCCTCCATTCACACTCTCGGTTTCCTTCCTCCATGCATATTGGCGCACCCCTTCCTCCTCTCCGTTTGAGTTTGCAGCTCCACGCACACTCCATTGTCAACAACACTGCCAACAGCCGAACAACCAAGAATTAATCCAGTTAAATTATTCTATATCATGTATTTTTTAATTTGATTTTACGGAACGTGGTGTGTACAATAGATGCATGAATAGGTTGTTTATTTAGAAAATATAATCAAAGATCCATGTTTAATATGAACTGCTCAAGTCAAAAAAATTTTCTCTGAAATTGACCAAAATAAATGTCAAAATCCGTTTCATAAAAGTGTGAAACGAATGTTGATATCTGTTTCATTTTTTTTTAGTAAAACGGATGTCGAGATCCGTTTCATTAAAATCTAAAACGGATGTCGAGATCCGTTTCATTAAAATCTAAAACGGATGTCGACATCCGTTTCATGTTTTTCTTTTATGTTTTTTAGCAAAACGAATGTCGAGATCCATTTCATTAAAATTTGAAACGGATGTCGACATTTGTTTCATGTTGTTTTTTTGTTTTTTCAGCGTTCCGAATGTCGAGATCCGTTTTATATAAGTATGAAACGGTTGTCGATCCGTTTCATGTTTTTTTCTATTTTTTTCAGCGTTTCGGATTTGGAGATCCGCTTTTGAAAGTTTGAAACATATTTTAACACTTTCTTATTTTTTTTATATTTTTTTTTGTAAGACTTTTTCATGTTCCTCATAAGCCAATCCTCCCACAGTTCATAATTTGACATTCTTAATAAACAACAACAATTAAATAGTTTGATGGTTCTCGATCGTATTTTCTATATATTTTGTTCCATCAACTTCAACAGCAAAATATTAAAATAAAAAATTAATTTTTAACCAAATATACTACAGTAAAATGTATATATTAGAGGAATCAAATCAATCGCTTTTGATCCTTAATGTTGATTATTTGCACTATCAAAATCACATTCATAATTTATGAATGAATAAATAAGTAAAACAAATATAATAAAAGATTCTTGCTAGATATTTTTTTAAGGCCTTCTACGTGAAAACAATTTTTTTTTCTCTTAATCTTGAATATCAAAACTTGGAAGGTCACCTGTAGGGTCTCAGTAGGGAAAAATGAAGACGAATGGTAGAGGCAGAAGCAATATTTGCATATTTTTTTCTTGGTGTTTCAATTGCGTATCAGTTGTGCATGATGTATTAGTATATGTTATTAATTTGAATTTGAGTGATATTGTTGTTTGTTGGTGATTTTTGTTTGTTTACATGTTGTTATATTTGGTTACTAAAAATTTGATACTTCTAATTATAAATATGGTTAGGACAAATGGTAATTTATCTAGATGCGGTTCACACGATGCACCGAGAGTTCTTCACAGGGTGCTGCACGGAGGAGACCGACCGCTTCAGCTTGTAGAAGGGGTCAGCACGAGGCTGATGTTGTTTAGGATGATGTCGTTGAGCATGAGGTTTCCGATGTTCCTCAGGACAAGGAGTAGAGGATTGATAACGATGGTGCAGGATTTTCAGGGGATGGCCAGGTTAGTAAGAAGTTTTTATAAATATTTTATTTTATTGTTGTTATGTATTTTTATTGTTTTATGTTTCTTTTTTCTTAGGATCGAGTTGTGAAAGTAGTCTCCCATATTAAAAAAGTGAAAAAATTAGGACCTCCTCACCCATGTTCTCCCCTTTGTGGTAGCTTCTGGATTATCACCTTTGTGCGATATTTTATATGAATATCCCGATGTTGAGTTAATATTGGGTTTCGTGGAGAGATGGCATCCCGAGACTAATACTTTTCATCTACCAATTGGTGAGATGACCATCACTTTAGATGACGTCTGGTCGCTCCTTCATCTTCCCATCACTGGATAGTTTTTCTCCACTGAAAATCTTGAATATGAAGATTCAGTTAAGATTTTGATGAACTTCTTGGTGTTGATCGGGCCATGGCTTGCAATGAGTTGAATCAAAGTCATGGTGGACAGATTAGACTTAGCTGGTTGAGAGAGTTGTATGATAGTTGTTGTGATAACGAGCTACGGGAGTTTGTTGCACGTGCATATCTTTTGCACCTTGTAGGGTGCATGATATTTGCTAATAAAAGTGCCACCTATGTTCGTACCCATTACCTCGAGCTATTTAGAGATCTCCCTACATACCGTAGATATGCTTGGGGAGTTGCTGCTCTTATCTACTTATATGAGCAGGTAGGAGATGCCAGCTTTACAAATACAAAACAATTAGCTGGATATCTACCTCTTCTACGGTACCATTTTATATTACATTTTGTTAAATATTTTACTTGTTTTTTCTTTTATATCAGAATAGTTAAATGAAATGTTATTTGATACAGGCTTGGATATACGAGCACTTCCCTGCATTGGGAAGGAAGCAATTATGTGATACATATATGGAGACCAAACCCCGTGCCAGACGTTATATCACTAGACGCGCTACTTCTGCTATACCTGATGTTAGAGTCCAGTTGGATGCCTTGACATTAGATGGGGTGATTTGGAACCCATATGTAGCACATAGGGCTGGTCGACCACTTGTTGTATATGCCATGTTTTCTGGCTACCTCAGGCTTGGTATCTTCGTACACCGTCATTTGTCGGAGCGTGTTCTGCAACAATTTGGCTTCATGCCGCCTACTCCATGACTGCCGAGTTCGCTTCCCATGTTGGACTTTGCGACTATTGATGATCGGTGGAGAGACTACGAACAATTTGTCGTAGTTCAGGTGGTCTCCGCGCCAGCTCCTTTTTCATGTTCGGATGGATATTTGTAGTGGTTTATGAGGGTCTCCCATCCTTACATTTTACGCAGAGTTGAGGCCGAGCGACCTAGCCTTGTGGTTATGCCCTGACTTCGTCAAAATTTGCCAGATGACATACCAGTTCAGAGGACATCAGGGTTATCATCTTCTGGTGGTTTCACATTTTTCTCGACATCTGTTTCGCAAAAAAAAAGAAAAAAAAAAAAAGAACGAAACAGATGTCGATATCTGTTTCAGAAAAATGTGAAACGGATGTCGACATCCTTTCATTAAAAAACAAAATAAAATTATTGAAACGGATGTCGACATCCGTTTCACATTTCTGAAATGGATCTCGACATCCATAATAGGAAAAAAATACATAATGGATGTCGACATCCGTTTCACATTTTCTTGAAACAGATCTCGACATCCATAGTGATCACAATATAAAATATCCAACGCAAGAGAGAACATTCCAAGATTCCAACAAACCATTAATAAAAACATGAAGGAATAATAACCTGTAACGTGCAAGAGAACAAGAAAAGCTTTAACAATTATAATTTATTTTAAACTTTTATTATGTTATTTATTTGTTTTTTGTATCATTTTGATCAACTTATGTATTATAACTTTTATTAGTGTATAAAAAAGAGATTCGTTAGAATTGAAAAGATTGAAGTAAACAAACATTTAAAATATACTTTAATTTGAATATTTTTTTTCCTTTTATATTTTTTTAAAATTATTTTAAAATTTTATCAACTCGGTTTCATGAATGTTTGTAAATTTAATAAATGTGTTAGTTCTCATGAAATTTTATTTGGTATTATAATCTAAAATGTAAACAATTATAATTTATTTTAAACTTTTATTATGTTATTTACTTGTTTTTTGTATCATTTTGATCAACTTATGTATTATAACTTTTATTAGTGTATAAAAAAGAGATTCATTACAATTTAAAAGATTGAAGTAAACAAACATTTAAAATATACTTTAATTTGAATATTTTTTTTCCTTTTATATTTTTTTAAAAATATTTTAAAATTTTATCAACTAGGTTTCATGAATGTTTGTAAATTTAATAAATGTGTTAGTGCTCATGAAATTTTATTTGGTATTACAATCTAAAATTTAAACAATTATAATTTATTTTAAACTTTTATTATGATTATTATTTGTTCTTTGTATCATTTTGATTAAATGATGTATTATAACTTTTATTAGTGTATAAAAAATAGATTCATTAGAATTTAAAAGATTGTAGTAAACAAACATTTAAAATATATTTTAATTTGAATATTTGTTTCCCTTTTATATATATATAAAATAATTTTAAATTTTATCAACTAGGTTTCATTAATGTTCGCAAATTTAATAAATGTGTTGGTTCTCATGAAATTTTATTTGGTATTATAATCTAAAATTTAAATAATTATAATTTATTTTAAACTTTTATTATGATTATTATTTGTTCTTTCTATCATTTTGATTAAATGATGAATTATAACTTTTATTAGTGTATAAAAAATAGATTCATTAGAATTTAAAAGATTGTAGTAAACAAACATTTAAAATATATTTTAATTTGAATATTTGTTTCCCTTTTATATATATATATAAAATATTTTTAAATTTTATCAACTAGGTTTCATTAATGTTCGCAAATTTAATAAATGTGTTGGTTTTCATGAAATTTTATTTGGTATTATAATCTAAAATTTAAATAGTTAAAATTTATTTTAAACTTTTATTCTAATTATTATTTGTTCTTTCTATCATTTTGATTAAATGATGAATTATAACTTTTATTAGTGTATAAAAAATAGATTCATTAGAATTTAAAAGATTGTAGTAAACAAACATTTAAAATATATTTTAATTTGAATATTTGTTTCCCTTTTATATATATATATAAAATATTTTTAAATTTTATCAACTAGGTTTCATTAATGTTCGCAAATTTAATAAATGTGTTGGTTTTCATGAAATTTTATTTGGTATTATAATCTAAAATTTAAATAGTTAAAATTTATTTTAAACTTTTATTCTAATTATTATTTGTTCTTTCTATCATTTTGATTAAATGATGAATTATAACTTTTATTAGTGTATAAAAAATAGATTCATTAGAATTTAAAAGATTGTAGTAAACAAACATTTAAAATATATTTTAATTTGAATATTTGTTTCCCTTTTATATATATATATAAAATATTTTTAAATTTTATCAACTAGGTTTCATTAATGTTCGCAAATTTAATAAATGTGTTGGTTCTCATGAAATTTTATTTGGTATTATAATCTAAAATTTAAATAAGTATAATTTATTTTAAACTTTTATTACATTATTTACTTGTTTTTTGTATCATTTTGATCAACTTATGTATTATAACTTTTATTGGTGTATAAAAAAGAGATTTATTAGAATTTAAAAGATTGAAGTAAACAAACATTTAAAATATACTTTAATTTGAATATTTTTTTCCTTTTATATTTTTTTAAAAATATTTTAAAATTTTATCAACTAGGTTTCATGAATGTTTGTAAATTTAATAAATGTGTTAGTGCTCATGAAATTTTATTTGGTATTACAATCTAAAATTTAAACAATTATAATTTATTTTAAACTTTTATTATGATTATTATTTGTTCTTTGTATCATTTTGATTAAATGATGTATTATAACTTTTATTAATGTATAAAAAATAGATTCGTTAGAATTTAAAAGATTGTAGTAAACAAACATTTAAAATATATTTTAATTTGAATATATGTTTCTCTTTTATATATATAAAAAATATTTTTAAATTTTATTAAGTAGGTTTCGTTAATGTTCGCAAATTTAATATATATGTTGGTTCTCATGAAATTTTATTTGGTATTATAATCTAAAATGTAAACAATTATAATTTATTTTCAACCTTTCTTATTGTTCTTTGCATAATTTTGATTAAATGATGTATTATAACTTTTATTAGTGTATAAAAAAGAGATTCATTAGAATTTAAAAGATTGAAGTAAACAAACATTTAAAATATATTTTAATTTTAATATTTTCTCCCTTTTGTATTTTAAAAAATATATTTTTAAATTTTATTAACTTGATTTCATTAATGTTTGCAAATTTAATAAATTTTTTGATTCTCATGAAATTTTATTTGGTATTATAATCTAAAATGTAAACAATTATAATTTATTTTAAAATTTTATTATGATTATTATTTGTTCTTTGTATCATTTTTATATTATATCTTTTATAAGTGTACAAAAAATAGATTCATTAGAATTTGAAAGATTGAAGTAAACAAACATTTAAAATATATTTTAACTTGATATTTGTTTTCCTTTTATATGTTTTAAAAAATATTTTTAAATTTTATCAACCACGTTTCATTAATATTTGCAAATTTAATAAATGTGTTGGTTTTCATGAAATTTTATTTGGTATTATAATTTAAAATTTAAACAATTATAATTTATTTTAAACTTTTATTATGATATTTATTTGTTCTTTGTATCACTTTGATCAAATTATGTATTATAACTTTTATTAGTGTATAAAAAATAGATTCATTAGAATTTAAAAGATTGTAGTAAACAAACATTTAAAATATATTTTAATTTGCATATTTGTTTCCCTTCTATATATATATATATAAAATATTTTTAAATTTTATCAACTAGGTTTCATTAATGTTTGCAAATTTAATAAATGTGTTGGTTCTCATGAAATTTTATTTGGTATTATAATCTAAAATGTAAACAATTATAATTTATTTTAAACCTTTCCTATGATTATTATTTGTTCTTTGCATAATTTTGATTAAATGATGTATTATAACTTTTATTAGTGTATAAATAAGAGATTCATTAGAATTTAAAAGATTGAAGTAAACAAATATTTAATATATATTTTAATTTGAATATTTTTTCTCTTATGTATTTAAAAAAAACTATTTTTAAATTTTATTAACTTGGTTTGATTAATGTTTGCAAATTTAATAAATTTGTTGACTCTCATGAAATTTTATTTGGTATTATAATCTAAAATATAAAAAATTATAATTTATTTTAAACTTTTATTATGATTATTATTTGTTCTTTGTATCATTTTGATTAAATAATCTATTATAACTTTTATTAGTGTATAAAAATTAGATTCATGAGAATTTAAAAGTTTGTAGTAAACAAACATTTAAAATATATTTTACTTTGAATATTTGTTTCCCTTTTATATTTCAAAAAAATATTTTTAAATTTTATCAACTATGTTTAATTAAAATTTGCAAATTTAATAAATGTATTGGTTTTCATGAAATTTTATTTGGTATTATAATCTAAAATTTAAATAATTATAATTTATTTTAAACTTTTGTGATGTTATTTATTTGTTCTTTATATCATTTTGATGAAATTATGTATTATAACTTTTATTAGTGTATAAAAAAGAGATTCATTAGAATTTAAAAGATTGAAGTAAATAAACATTTAAAATATATTTTAATTTGAATATTTTTTTCCTTTTATATATTTTTTAAAATATTTTAAATCTTTATCAACTAGGTTTCATGAATGTTTGTAAATTTAATAAATGTGTTGGTTCTCATGAAATTTAATTTGATATTATAATCTAAAATGTAAACAATTATAATTTATTTTAAACTTTTATTATGATTATTATTTGTTCTTTGTATCATTTTGATTAAATGATCTATTATAACTTTTATTAGTGTATGAGAAATAGATTCATTAGAATTTGAAAGATTGAAGTAAACAAACATTTAAAATATATTTTAATTTGAATATTTATTTTCCTTTTATATGTTTTAAAAAATATTTTAAATTTTATCAACTATGTTTCATTAATATTTGCAAATTTAATAAATGTGTTGGTTTTCAAGAAATTTTATTTGGTATTATAATCTAAAATTTAAACAATTATAATTTATTTTAAAATTTTTGTGATGTTATTTATTTGTTTTTTATATCATTTTGATCAAATTATGTATTATAACTTTGATTAGTGTATAAAAACGAGATTCATTAGAATTTAAAATATTGAAGTAAACAAACATTTAAAATATATTTTAATTTGAATATTTTTTTCCTTTTATATATTTTTTTAAAATATTTTAAATCTTTATCAACTAGGTTTCATTAATGTTTGTAAATTTAATAAATGTGTTGGTTCTCATGAAATTTTATTTGGTATTATAATCTAAAATGTAAACAATTATAATTTATTTTAAACTTATATTATGATTATTATTTGTTCTTTGTATCATTTTGATCAAATGATGTATTATAACTTTGATTAGTGTATAAAAAATAGATTCATTAGAATTTAAAAGAGTGAAGTAAACAAACATTTAAAATATATTTTAATTTGACTATTTATTTATCTTTTATATTTTAAAAAAAATATTTGAAAATTTTATCAACTAGGTTTCATTAATGTTTGCAAATTTAATAAATTGTTGATTCTCATGAAATTTTATTTGGTATAATCTAAAATGTGAACAGTTATAATTTATTTTAAACTTTTATTATAATTATTATTTGTTCTTTGTATCATTTTTATCAATTGATGGATTGTAAATTTTATTAGTGTACAAAAAATAGATTCATTAGAATTTGAAAGATTGAAGTGTTAAAATCAGATCTGTCTAATAGCTCAACCTAGAAAGGGATCAGAATTGATTAATGAGTCTTTCACTTGGTTAAATGGAATCTTGAAAGAATCTTTAAGTCTTATAACCCAATTAATCATTTTCGCAGTTCTGTGTTAATGGACTGTTTAATGCAATTAAGAAAGATTGTAAGAGAAGAGATAAATCAAGACACAACAGTTTGTACTAGTTCGATTCAAGATGAATCTACGTCTAGTCTTCTCCTAAGTAAACCCACTTAGGAGGATTCCACTAATACAATTAGGATCCAAGAATTACAAGAACATCTATATAATTCTAGAACCTAAAAACCAAAGAACTTGATCTACCAATCAAGAACTCCCCCTAGGAGCAATGCATCCACACAATTGCACCTAGGCCTACACTTCACACAATGAAGCAACTGTAATCAGAGATACAATCAAAATAAACAAGAAACGAATACACCTATGTTGTGCAAATTTGTCAATTTGCTCCTAGATTCAAGCTAGACCCTTCAAGGTAGAATGAACCATCAATCTCCTTGAATCTTCACTTGAATGATCTTCCAGAATGCTCAAGAACTCTATGTCTCTCAGAGGGTTGTTTCTCAGAATGAATTTCAGTGATCTGTAAATTTTCTCTCTAACTAAAACAGATTTCAAAAAACAGCTTTTATAGAGAGTTCTCTGCTGTCATTAATGGATTAGGAATTTACCTAATCGATTATCGTGAGTGTATTTTCACTGCCTTAGTGCAGTACTCACAACTAATACATTAGTTAAACAACTAATCAATTTATGATTGCACAAGTAAGAGTGTGATGGTTAATTACAACTTAATGCAGGCTTGATTTACATCTGATAATTTCATACAAATAGCCTAATGCACAGCCTAACTAAAACAGGGCTAATTGTAAACTGGTAATGCACATGAAGTGTAGCCTTGGGCATCATCAAAACCATCTTCATATGAGTTGAAGTAGCTCCCCCTTTCAACAATCTACCCCTTTTTGATGATGGCCAAAATATGTCCTGTAACATAGCAACATTATGTGTCTTGCAATACAGAAACAAATAGCTTTCTCCCCCTTTGGACATTAGCAAAAAGAGCATAGGGGTGTAACACAACCAAACTAACACATACCATGAACATCATAGAGTAACAATACAAAGTATGACAATACTAACAACGCAATAGGTGAAATTAGTAGCACAGGTTAACATCAGAGTGCAGACAGCCATAAACCAAATCAGTAATTAAGTATTGCAATATTAGTTTAAATTAGTAGTGCAGAAATTTATGGAATTATAGAGCAAATAGAAACCAAGACCAATGGGATGGATAAACAGATCCAACAACAGGAATATTAGAGTGCATACAGGCAGTTAAGGATTACAGTACTAGCAGATGACTAATCTAATGAATTATGTAGTGTTCAGAAGCAACAAATTAGCCATAGCAGGAAAACGATAATCCATTAGAGAATTACCTAATGGATTAATTTATGCAGAAATATGAAAAAAAATGCACATTTTACTTCCTTTTTAGTGAACAAACATGCAGTGAAATCAAAATATGGGAGTACTTCAACCAACAATTATACTTGATCACAATAGAAGAGGAACTTTTCACCTTGGCAATGCAAAAATTTGACCTTTGTTATTATCACCTCTTGTAACATGACCATTAATTGGCTTTGTAAGATATCCTGTAGAAGTTCTTCACATCTCCTTTCATGTGTCTTAAGCATCCATTATATAAAAGTTACATTGTTTTCCTTGCATCAAGACACACTTGAAACAAAGATTAAAGAGAAGATGCTGGTACCCAATTGAACTTGGGTCCTTTCATGTTAGTGGTTTGAGGTGTTCCTTTAGGTACCCATTTGTACTCTCCTATAGGAACCCCACAATTTTTAAAATAGCAGGAATTTGATGCATGACCAAGTTCATAACAGTAGGAGAAAATGACAGATGTTGGTTTACTCATATTTAGAAAATTTATGGTGCCTAATGGATTAGATTTGCCACTGTAACCTATTCCCTCTTTATTAAGCACACTCCTTTGAGATCCTAACACTGCATCAAGGTTTGATCTTCCCAAAGTGAATTTTCAGAGAGTTTTCATTAGGTAATCTATCTTTTCCAGCTGTCTTGGGCATTTTTCACATTGGGGAGAGCTTGTGTCATCTTTGGACCTAGAGTGTTTCTTAGATTTCTCTAGTTTTTCAAGACTTGTTATCAGATTTTCATTTTCCTCTTCTAGTTGCTTTACTCTACCTTCAAGCCATTTAATTTCTCCTCTACGCTTATTATTTGACTTTTGCAATTTTGTGGCTTCCTTATGCAATTCATTAAAAGCATCAAGTAATTCATAGTAGTTATTTTCATCATCATTGGAGTTGAAACTACTCACACTGCTCTTAGAAGAGCTTGTTCCAGCCATAAGACAGAGGTTGGTCTCTTCCTCAATGCTTCCATCAGATTCACTGGATGAGCTGGAGTCACTGTTGTAAGCTTTCCTTTTCTTCTTGTGCTTGTCTGCCTCACCTTTCTCTTCTAGTTTTTGCTTCAGCTTGAGGGCAGGGCATTCAGGTTTGATGTGTCCCATTTTTCCACACTCATAGCAGGTTGGAACATGTTTTTCTTGTTTCCTAGAAGATCTTTTAATTTCTGCAGAATTACTGTTAGATTTGTTCTTGTGCTTTAGAAATTTTGAGAACCCCTTTACCATTAGTCTCAAAGCTTCACTGTCAAAGTTATAATCATCATTAGAGTCATCTGCAGATTCTGCTTTCTTCAGTTTTGCTGCAGATTTTACAGCACTCTTCAAGGCTATTGTGTGCCTCTTTTCTCCATCCTCTTCTTCCTTGAGTCTTTTCCAAGCTCTAGTTCATGTTCCCTTAGTTTCCCAAAGAGTGTGGCTATGTTCATGCTAGTGAGATCTCTGGATTCTGAAATTGTAGTGACTTTGGGCTGCCATGTCCTATTTAAGCTCTTCAAAATTTTGATATTGAGTTCCTCTTTGTCAAAAGTCTTGCCAAGAGCTAGGAGGTGATTTACTATATGTGTAAATCTTTTCTGCACATCACAAATGCTTTCTCCAGACTTCATCTTGAACATCTCATACTCTTGAATGAGAGCGTTCTTCCTTGCCCTTTTAACTTCATTCGTGCCCTTATGGGTTACTTCCAAGACATCCCACATTTCTTTGGCTGATTCACACACAGATAACTTGCAAAATTCATCCAAAGTTAGTGCAGAAGATATAATATTTTTTGGCTCTAACATCATAGTGTGCCCTCTTATTTTCATCAAGAGTCCACTGTGAGAACTCTTTAAGAACAATTTTTCCTTCCACTATCTTAATTGGTTTAAAAGGTCCATTCACCACAGCATCCCATACCCCTTTGTCCACTGATTCAAGAAAAATTTTCATTCTAATTTTCCAAAATGGGTAGTTTTCACCAACAAACAAAGGTGGCCTGTTGATGGATGCCCCTTCAGGAAAGGTTTGAGATGTATTAGACATATCAGGATCTTTCTAATCGATTATCGTGCGATTAACCAGCTCTGATACCAATTGTTAAAATCAGATCTGTCTAATAGCTCAACCCAAAAAGGGATCAGAATTGATTAATGAGTCTTTCACTTGGTTAAGTGGAATCTTGAAAGAATCTTTAAGTCTTATAACCCAATTAATCAATTTCGCAATTCTGTGTTAATGGACTATTTAATGCAATTAAGAAAGATTGTAAGAGAAGAGATAAATCAAGACACAACAGTTTATACTGGTTCGATTCAAGATGAATCTACGTCTAGTCTTCTCCTAAGTAAACCCACTCTGGAGGATTCCACTAATACAATTAGGATCCAAGAATTACAAGAACATCTATATAATTCTAGAACCTAAAAACCAAAGAACTTGATCTACCAATCAAGAACTCCCCCTAGGAGCAATGCTGATGAAGGATTGACACCAACCAAGGATGGAGGCACATGCTTAAGAAGACTAAGCATGTTTAGAAAGGAAGTTCACTAATCCTTCATCCCTTTCATTTATGTTTGTTATTTTTGATTCCCTAAGTTGACTTAGTTGAATCAACTTTAGTTGACTTGTTGACCTTTGACTAGGTTTGACTTGTTGACTATAGTTGACTTGACTTAAG
>Ga0214544_1002022_pt1 | contig 42757 bp, 21 predicted proteins | sample CNSS3metaG_FD_160074 | JGI IMG/M metagenome (GOLD analysis project Ga0214544, IMG submission 160074) | Root nodule microbial communities from cowpea collected in UCLA plant growth center, Los Angeles, California, USA - CNSS3 | ecosystem: Host-associated > Plants > Roots > Nodule | place: USA...
TATATATATATATATATATTATTTATTTATTTTGTAGTTCCCCTTCATTCAAGCTGAAAAAATAATATCAAATCAACATAATTATTCTTATAATATTATGCTTTATGTACATATTATTATTATTATAACAAATACAATTATTATAGTATATTACAAAATATGACATCATAAGAAATACAATTATAAATATAATATGTCACAAATCTTATTAAATATATATATATATATATATATATATATATTTATATATTGTAAAAAATAATATTAATTCAATATAATTATTTTCATTATTAATATCATGCTACATGTAAATATTGTTATCGTAATAAATACATTATAAATACATTATAGTATATCACGAAATATTACACCATGCCAAATACAATTATAAACCATGCTAAATACAATTATATGTATAATATGTCACAAATCTCATTAAATCTAATAATTATATACATATATAACAATAATAAATTAAATATTGAGTAAATTGAATGTAATATGTGAATCAATAATATTATTGAGACATAATTGGTTAATCAATGATATTATTAAAGTATATTATGTAAATCAATGGTATTACTCATGATTAGAGATGACAAATAAACCTGTCTATGTGGATATTGTTCGAATCCGTCCCTGTTTTGACACGGAGAATCTCTGCATTGACTGGGTATGGGTATGGGTATGGGTATGAGTATGAGGAATCCCCACTTTTTCAACTGGGTATGGGGATGGGTATGGAGATGCACATATCCCCGCCATAATATCTGTTCCCGTTTAAATTATTAAAATATTCTCAATTAATTAAGTAACCATATATATATATATATATATATATATATTATTTTTTATTTTTGCTAATTATTTGGTTTGTTATGAAACTCATTCGCATCTCAATTATATTTTGTTAAAAAATGTATGTCAATTAAAAATTGTTATGTCTCACATTTAAATATTTCTATTATTTTTTAATATTTTTATTTATTGTATATTTTCCTTTCACATGAAAATGTTTAATACTTTCAATTTAAGTATTTAATAGCACAAACATTTCGTTTACTAAATAATATAAAAAAAATCCTTTACTTATTATTATTATTATTATTATTATTATTATTAGTTTTTGTTTCATTTGGATAATTCTTTTATTTCACTAAAACAATTTTTGTTATTTCTCAACCACTTAGTATATATGTTTATATTTCAAAAGTTTTCTTAGATCTCTAAGATATTTTTTAACTTATCATACCCTTAATTATACATTTGTTTTCCTTTTGTACGATTTCTTTCAATAGTCTCTCAAATTGTTTGTAAACATTTGTTAATTTTTTAATATTTTTATTTTTTGTTTATTTTCATTATGTAGAATACTATTTCGATATATTTTATCTAATTATTTTTTATTTTCTAACTCATTATCAATCATAGTGTAATTTTTTCACTATAATTGTATAAATAACTTTTATTTACTACAATATAAAAATTTAATGTAATTGTCATGAATATTTTTTTATCACCATCTAACATAATTGAAGTTCAAAAGATACAAGATCTATGTTAAAATTTTATTATTATGATTATTATTTATTCTTTGTATCATTTTGATCAAGTAATGTATTATAACTTTTATTAGTGCATAAAAAAAAGATTCATTGGAATTTAAAAGATTGAAGTAAACAAACATTTAAAATATATTTTAATTTGAATATTTGTTTTCCTTTTATATTTTTTAAAAAATATTTTTAAATTTTATCAACTAGGTTTCATTAATGTTTGCAAATTTAATAAATGTGTTGGTTCTCATGAAATTTTATTTATAATCTAAAATGTAAAAAATTATAATTTATTTTAAAATTTTATTATGATTACTATTTGTTCTTTGTATCATTTTGATCAAATGATGTATGATAACTTTTATTAGTGTATAAAAAAGAGATTCATTAGAATTTAAAAGATTGAAGTAAACAAACATTTAAAATATATTTTAATTTGAATATTTTTTTTCCTTTTATATTTTTTAAAAAATATTTTAAATTTTATCAACTAGGTTTCATTAATGTTTGTAATTTAATAAATGTGTTGGTTCTCAAAAAATTTTCTTTTGGTATTATAATTTAAAATGTAAACAATTATAATTTATTTTAAACTTTTATTTTGATTATTATTCGTTCTTTGGATCATTTTTATCAAATGATGTATTATAACTTTTATTAGTGTATAAAAAAAGATTTATTATAATTTAAAAGATTGAAGTAAACAAACATTTAAAATATATTTTAATTTGCATATTTGTTTTTCTTTTATATTTTTTAAAAAATATTTTTAAATTTTATCAACTATGTTTCATTAATATTTGCAAATTTAATAATTGTTTTGGTTTTCATGAAATTTTATTTGGTATTATAATTTAAAATGTAAACAATTATAATTTATTTTAAAGTATTTGATATCCAATAACCAACCATCCTTCTAATATTAAATATTTGATAATATTATGTTTCCTTTATCGTAATTTTTTATTATTTTATAAAAATGAATTAAAATTAATATTGAAGTAGTAAAAAAATGGGTATGGGTACGAGATTATACCCGTTATCCAGTGAAAATGGGGATGAGACAAAAGTCTGATACTCGTTGAATTTGAATATGCGGATGAGGATGAATTTTTTTTACAGAGATGGATATGGGATAACGAAACCCGTGCCCGCTCCGTCCCGTTGTCATCCTACTCATGATATGTTAATATTAGTAAGACATAATTTCTCATTCAATAATATTATCAATTAATTTTGTTACCCATCCACACGTCTATAAATCCCAATCCTCATAGGAAGTATTCACAGTTAATCTCATATACAACTAGACTCATTTTTTTATGTTCTTATTATTGAGCATCAAAAAATTGTTGCACGTACATGACATTCTTATAGGAAGTACTCATAGTCAATCTCATATACAATTATACTCATTTTTTTTATGTTCTTAGTAACTTGAGCATCCAAAAATTGTTGCACGTGGATCTTTCTCCAATTTTATTCTTTTAACATCAATCCTGTCTCTCCACTTCTCTTCAGAGGACTGGTGCTCTTTTTGGGTAATATATAATCTATATATATTATATTATATTATATTATATATATATATATATATATATATATATATATATATATATATATAATAAGATATAAAGTTTTCTTTTCTTAATTATTTTTTCAGAAATAAGCAAAGCATATCGTAAGTGTGGTGCGTGTGATGAACATTGTTCATCTGCGACAACAAATGACAAGCTCATCATTACTCCCTCTTACACCACTTTAAGCCTTTGGGCACAAAACTAATCTTTTGTCTTCTTTTTCTTTGCCTTTTCGATTTCTCACAGCTAACCATTTCTCTTGAGCATCGCAGAGTCACTCATTGCAGAGTTTGCGTCTCGTGCTTTTCAAGAAGCTTCTCGAGTTGTGGGTTTATACGACAATCTTCGAGACTTTACAAACACTCTCTCTTTAGTGAAGGCTGTGTTGTTAGATGCTGAGCAAAAGCAAGATCACAACCATGAGCTCCGCGAATGGCTCACTTACCTTAAAATTGTCTTTTCTGATGCTGAAGATCTTTTGGATGAATTTGAGTGCCAAACACTAAAAGAAAAAGTGGTTAAAGCTCATGCCAGCGTTAAAGACAAGATAAATCACTTCTTCTCAATCTCTAATCCACTCGTTTTTCGTTACAAGATAGCTCAACAAATTAAAGATATTAGCAACAGACTAGACAAGGTTGCACCTGATAGGCACAAGTTTAGTCTTCAAATAATTGATGTTGACACATGTTGGAGTTGAAAGGGAAATAATTTAACCGGGAGAAGGAAAAAACAGAGCAAGGTAAAGTGTACAGTATAATAAGACTGATGTGAAGAAAGGACTTGTTTCATTCAACATAGCAGCAATACATTTATAATAAAAAATAAAACTGACAGTAACCACATAATCATGATTTCAGGAAACGTGAATAATAAACATACTTGCACCTAAAGTTTAGGAAGACCTATTGACTAATTAAAAAATTAAACAACGATATGCAGTTACAAAAAGCAGATATTTAACACTCCTCCTTGCTTTAGGAACTGCTGCACACTCCAATTCTTTTTCTCAATAATTCAAATTTGCTGACGGGCAAAGGCTTTGTAAACATGTCAGCCAACTGATCTTCAGACTTGCAGTAAACTAAGTTCACTTCTCCATTTTGTTGCATCTCCCTCCAAAAATAGAGCTTGATGTTGAAATGTTTTGTTTTCCCATGACATACTGGATTATTTGCAATTGCAATTGCTGCCTGGTTGTCAACAAAAACCTCAATTTTATTTTTCTGCTGAAAGTGTAAATCATATAGAATCTTTTTCAGCCATAGAACTTGATTTACAGCAGCTGTTGCTGCTATGAATTCAGCCTCTACAGTGGATTGTGCTACAATTTCTTGCTTCTTTGTGCACCATGAGAAAACTCCTGAACCTAAGTTGAAACAATACCCTGAAGTGCTTTTCATGTCATCATAAGATCCAGCCCAATCACTATCAGAAAATCCACACAACTTGAAATTTGTACACTTCTCAAATTTGACACCATAATCAAGAGTGCCTTTCACATACCTTAATATTCTTTTTGCTGCTCTTAAATGCACCTCACTAGCACAATGCATAAATCGAGATAAGAGACTTACAGCAAATATAATGTCTGGCCTTGTTGTAGTTAGGTACATTAGACATCCAATCAAGCTCCTGTAGTATCCTTCATCAACTTTATCAGCACCATCTTCCTTGATGAATTTCTCTCTTTGATTCATTGGTGTGCTAACTGCTTTACATTCATCCATTTGAAATTTCCTCAATATTTCCTTTGCATATTTTCTTTGGCAAATGAACACTTGATTTTCACCTTGTTTGATCTCAATTCCAAGAAAATAGGTCATGAGACCAAGATCTGTCATTTCAAATGCTTGCATCATTTCTTGCTTGAATTCGTCAATCAACTTTGTGTCATCTCCAGTTACTAAAAGATCATCAACATATAGTGAAACTATGAGAAAACTATTTCCCTTATCTTTCACATAGAGAGTGAATTCAGATAAGCTTTTTGTAAAGCCTATGCTTAATAGGTGATCATTTATTCTACTGTACAAGGCCCTTGGAGCTTGCTTTAGGCCATATAGGGCCTTTCTTAGTAGATAAACTTTATCTTCTTCACCATGCTTCACGAATCCCTCTGGTTGCTCCACATATATTTCTTCTTCTAGAACTCCATTTAAAAATGTTGATTTGACATCCAACTAGAATATTTTCCAGCCCTTTTGCATAGCTATAGTTAACACCAATCTGATTGTATCTAATCTAGACACAGGAGCAAAAGTGTCAGAATAATCAACACCAAAGATTTGTGCATACCCTTTAACCACGAGTCTGGCCTTGTATTTGTTGATTGAGCTATCTGCATTAAGCTTTGTTCTGAAAACCCATTTGACTCCAATGACTTTTCTGTTTTCAGGCTTGTCAACCAACTCCCACGTTTTGTTTTTTTTGAATCATAGACATCTCCTCCTCCATTGCATTTTTCCATTTTGGGAGTCTTAGTGCTTCCTCACAGCTAGTAGGTTCACAAATAGCTACATTACATCTTTGATAGATGTCAGACAATAGCCTAGTTCCTCTGATTGGAGGATCATCTTCCAATTTATCTTGCAACAGTTCTGCGGTTTGTTCTCCATGATGATTATCTTCTATAATTGGAAAGAATTCTGTTGTGCTTTGTGAGTTCTTCCAATCCCATTTCTGACCTTCATTGAAATGTACATCTCTAGTGATAGTCATCTTTCCGGTTTGAGGATGATACACTTTGTAGGCTTTCGAAACAGAACTGTAACCCACAAAGATGCCTGGAGTAGCCTTCTTGTCAAGTTTATCACGCTTAACCTGAGGAATATATACAAAACAGACACAACCAAATACTTTAAGGAAGGTTAGAGAAGGTTTATACCCATACCAAGCCTCAAATGGAGTTTTGTCTTTCAAGGCCTTGGTTGGAAGCCGATTTTGCAAGAAAACTGTTGTATTAGCCGCTTCTGCCCAAAATGTTTTAGGCAGCTCCTTCTCATGCAACATGCATCTAGCCATCTCCATCACAGATCTGTTTCTCCTTTCACTTACCCCATTTTGTTGAGGAGTGTAAGGAGCTGTCAATTGATGCGCAATTCCTGCTTCTTCACAAAATAGATTAAATTTTGTTGATGTATACTCCTTCCCATTGTCTGATCTTAGAAATTGAATCTTGTAGCCACTTTGAGTTTCCACCATTTTCTTGAACTTCATAAATACTCCAACCACTTCATGCTTGAATTTCAAGAAAAAAATCCAGCACATTCTTGTAAAATCATCTATGAACAAAATCAAGTAGAGACTACCTTGTAGTGATGGTGTTCTTTGAGGTCCTGCCACACCAGTGTGAATTAGTTGCAACTTTTGAGAGGCTCTCCAAGATGATTTGGGAAAAGACTTTCTGTTTTGTTTACCAAATTGACAAGCATTACAATTTGAAAGATTTTCAGAAAGTGTTGGTACACCTAGAGACATGTCATTCTTCTGTATTTTCAACATTCTTTCAAGATGACAATGACCCAGTCTCTTGTGCCAGAGTTCTGTGAGATTGGCTTGAGTGTAATAGGCTACATTCTTCTCCTCTGTTGGATCAAATGAGAAGCTTTTACCTCTCATTTTAACCCTTAGAACCTCCCGGCCAGCAATGTCAAAGATAAGGCAGTTTTGATGTTCAAAGAACACTTTAAACATCAATGAAGGTAATCATTGTTCATCGAAGAGATATGACACACTCTCGTGTGAGTGATATATATGTGATAAAGAGGAAACACGATAAAGAAAATATTATAAAGCTTTTGATGCCACAGAATCCTAATGATGTTGATGTTAGTCTCTTTGTTATCCCCATTGTGGGGATGGGAGGCATGAGAAAGACTACACTTGCAAAGTTTGTGTTCAATGATGAAAGGATCCGGGAGTGCTTCCCATTGAAGATGTGGGTGTGTGTTTCTGATGACTTTGACATTAAGTAGGGGTAGGCAAAAAATTTAATTTTCTTGATCCAATCCACTTTTGCTCCAATCCAATCCATTTATAATCCATTTTATTAAAAATCTAATCCATTTAAAATCCATTTAATGGATCTGGATTTCAATCTAATTTACATTTTTAAATCTTATAGATTGGATATCCATTTTATAAATCAAGATTTTTAAATATGGATAATCCAAAAAATCTAATCCAAATTTTTAATTTAAATTTTTAGTTGGGTTAGACTAAAGGTTGAGATGGACTATGCTAAATTCAGACTTGGACGGTTCTTGCTCGACGACCTATACGGATCGGGTAGGCCCGACGACCATAAGAGGTTGGGCGGGCCTAAAGATATGAATGAGATAGGCGGGCCCGACAAATCGAACGAGTCGATCAGGCCCAATGACCTGATGAGCCAGGTGGGTTCGAAGACCCGAACGGGCTAGGCAGGTTCGAAGATCCGAACGGGCCAAGCGGGCTCGAAGACCCGAACGGGCCAAGCGGGCTCGATGACCCGAATGGGTGAAGCGGGCTCGAAGAACTGAACGGGTTAGGCAGGCCCGAAGACCCGAACGAGTCAGGCGGGCTCGAAGAATCGAACGGGTAAGGCAGGCCCAAAGACCCGAATGGGTAAGGCAGGCCCGAAGACCCGAACGGGTCAGGCAGACCCGAAGACCTGAAAGGGTCACGCGGCCCGAAAACCCGAACGGACCATACAGAACCAATGACGAAAATAGGTCAGGCAGCCCAAAGACCCGAACGGGTCAAGCAGGCCCAAAAACTCGGACGGGCCCGACAACTCGAACGGGCCCGAAGACCCAGACGAGCCCGACGACTAGGACGGGTCTGACGACCTACATGGGCCTTACGACCCGAATGGGCATGATGACACGAACGGGCGCGTCGACCCGAACGAGCCTTATGACCCGGACGAACCCTATAACCCAGACAGGCTCGACGTCCTAGACGGGCCCGACGACCCAGATATGCTCGATGACCCGGATGGGCCCGACGACTCAGACGAGCCTGATGACCTTGACGTACCCAACGACCCAAACGGGCCCTACAATTCGAACGTGCCCAACTACCTGATTGGGCCCGACTATTTGGACGGGTTTGTCCGGGTCGTCTAGCCCATCCGGGTCGTTGGCCCCATTCGGGTCGTCTAGCTCGTTCGTGTCGTCGAGCCTGTTCGTGTTTTCGGGCCTGTTCGGGTTGTCCGGCCCGTTTGGGTTATCGAGCCTGTTCGGGTCGTCAGGCCCGTCTGGGTCGTTCTGGTCGTCGGGTCCGTCTGGGTCGTCCGGGTCGTCAGGTCCGTCCGGGTCGTCGGTCTCATCCTAGTCATCCGGGCCTTAATGACAAAAGTTTTAAGAAATTCAATTTAAATTTCTTTTATTAAAAATGGATTCTGGATTTTGAACTTGATCCAAATATTTGGATTGGATTTAAATCTTGATCCAAATATTTGAATCTGAATTTTAAAAAAATTCAAACTACTTTTGCTAAAAAAATGGATTTTGGTCAAAAATCTAATCCAATTATTTGGATCTAAAATTGATGTGGATTGGATCATTAAAAATCCAATCCATGCGTACCCCTAGGATCAACACAAAAATCTTTGTTTTTTATATTTTTTTAGTAAGTTAGGTAGGTCTTCAACATTAAAGTCTTTGTTGAAGAGGATTCACGGTCTATGTCAAGTGAGCATTTAAAGGAGAGGAAGAAAAGCATCGCTCGGTAAATATTGGGAGATAAATTGACAAATTGTAAAATGCATGTGTTCCATTGACAGTTGGGAGTCTACTATACTCTCAAAATTTGATGCCAGTGAATGGGAACATGAGTGACAATGAAATTTAGAATTTGCCCCAGACAAAAAATGACATTTTACTTGCTCTTAAATTAAGTTTCGATCTCATGCCATCCTATTTGATGCAGAGTTTTAAATTGCTCCAACTTTATTTATGTACCGCCTAATGATGAAATAGCTCCGCTTTGGGCGCTTGGACTCATTGTATTACCAAACAATCATAAGACACTCAAGACACGGTTAATCGATATGTTGAGAATTTAAGTTTAAGTTTAAATTTTATAATAAAATTAAAAATGTTAAAGATTCATAAATTTATTGTTGAAGATATTAATTTTTTATATATGAATTGAACTGATGTTTCATTAATGTTTTATCTCGACTACCCTTTCCAAATATTTATCACAATATTAGTATAGTTTTCAATATTTTTTTCTTCAAAATTTTGAAAAATTTGATATTTTTCTCGAAAGATCTATCATAATATTGCAATATCAGTATGATTTTCAAGATCTATTTCTTCAAGATTTTGAAAACTTTGGCACTTTTGTTTAAGAGAAATTAGAGGAATAAAAAGACGAAGATAATGCATTAAGGACACACATAAGCCTTGAAATATTTGTTTATTTTTTGTCATTTTAATCGGGGTGCTTTGCTATTATGTACAACTTCATATCTTTCATTTTTAATGATATATTAAATGGTGATTACAGGGTAGATATAATAAACGTATCACGTTAGCTTTGGAATAAATTTTAGTTTTTGTCTCCTGAACGCAGTAAAGGCAGCAGATTGCGGAAAGATGTGATTCTGTGATATTTTTTAATCCAAAAAAAAGAATGTTACAGATTGCAATCTTAACTTGCAAGTTGGTTGTATCAATCATTTGCAGTATTCTTAATACGTTGAAAAACAAGAAACACAATAAGATAATCTAAAATTTGGAAAACCACATCTATCAAGACAGAAATCATAAAAAAAAGTTTAAGCTATCTTCTAACTATATTAATATATATAATTAAAATAATTTTTTTTATGTTAATCATAACTAAACTCATGATCAACAGACAAAGACTTATGATATCACAAAGTTTTACTTTTCCTAACTCATTAAAAAAATACGCATAAACTTTATATTTATATTAATAATAACAATAATAATAATTTTTGTGTTATTGTCTTTTATATTTATACCTTTTGTAACTAAGATTGACCGAGTATAGTTCACAGACGACAACTTCATTCACAATCAGCATGAATTTCCGTCGGCCAGCCGCCGCAATAATGCTGATTTCTAATTTTGTTTTTTTCTAAATTGTCCACTATTGGTTATATTTCATTAATATTTTCAAACAATCATTTATAATGTAGTTAATTGTCTTGAACATAATTAATCTAAACAATAGACGCAATCTATGATTGATCACATTGTTTTCTATCGTATCCTACTTTTTAATATTTAAATTAACGTACTTTTTACTCAAATTAATTTTTTTGTCGTAGTAATTATTAATCTTTTATGTGTTTTTAGTCTCTCTTTTAACGAACTTTATGAGGTTGTACTTTGCTTTAATTAATTGGATGATACACATATTTATTTAGATGTGTGAAGTATTTATTTTTAAAAGTGTGTCAATTAAATCTTAACTTTTAAAAAGTCTTTCAATTAGATATATATTACAAAAAAATTATTAAAGCTGTAAATTTTATTCATGATTCTTATCACTAATTTTAAATATAAATATCAATATTTAATTTTGTAACTCATTTTAAATATCGATGTTAATAATTTTGTGGCTTAAATATTTTTTGGTCCTCATTTTCGTAGTGTTTGTTACGGATTATTCTCATTTTGACAGAATGTTTAAGATGGTCCTCATTTTCGCAATTCGTGTTTTATTTGGTCATTTTCTGTAATGTCGTTTAAATCATTAACGGAGCATTGTACAGGTGGCACGATTTGTATTAGGATGTGTTAAGTGTACTGTACATGTGTGGTAATTAGATATTTGGGAATAAATAAGTGAGCTAGAGTTTTGGTAAGGAATGTTTGGACAATTGTTGAGTTTTGACAATCTTGTTCCTCCATCCCCAATTGGTGTTGCTACAATCTTCTCCTTCCTACAATCCCATTATATAGGTATGTTACGGTCCCAATCTTATTCCTTTACCTCTGTTTGTAATCGTTGGAGGCAATCGTATTGTATCACTTCGTGGACTGTTGGGGGTTCAACGAGAAATGGATTAACCCCGATTTGTAGTGGATGAGCAGACTGCAACACCTGTTGAGACTGCACCAAATGCCCAAACTGTTGAGAATGCACCAACTGGCGAAACGGTTGAGAATGCACCAACTGCCGAAACTGTTGAGAATGCACCAACTGCTGAAACTCAAACAACTCAACCACCAAGGAATGAAGTGAAGAGTCAAGCAGCACCACTACCAACACCAGAAGAACCATCTCAGGAGTTTAGGATGAAATTACATATTAGGAGGAGGCTATGATAGCAGCTACAAACGTCTTAGTTATTTTTTGGAATTTCTGATGTAGAATTCATTATTTATGTACTGCATTTTGACTTTCTTTAAACTTCGTTCAATTTCACTTTTGTCAAACATTGATGTAGTGCATTTTGATGAGCATGAATTAACTTTATGAATTTAACTTCTTTTAGACTTATATCAATTTAATTTTTCCCAAGTTTAGATCAATATCACTTACTTCAAATGCTCAGATTAATATATCATTTTGAACATGTTGGGACTAATATCAACATAATCAAACTAATTCATTTCTTTATTTAACAATAGTACAAAACATATTGGACTTTAAAAGATTACACATAATAACACTGTGAATAATACAAAAACAACACAAGTGAACCCTATTACTAATTGCAGCCTCTTCTCCGCAACCTTCAATGACTTCTCCAAATCATTCATTAATCTGTCTCATTTGTGTCATGATGATGACATTCTTTTCATCAACACCACCATTTGAAAAAGTTGCAGTCCACATTATTGGAACCACCAGTCTGTAAATCAATAAACCAAAAATTAAAACCAATTTATTATTAACACAAAAATAAAAACAGATTGTACCTAAAATTTTCTACCAATATTCTTTGGAGTTCTTGCCATCCTCAAAGCTGATATCTCTCCGCAGCTACAAATTGAGTTTAATCCATTTCTCGTTGAACCACCAACAGTGCACGAAGTGATACGGTTGCCTCCAACGATTACAACTAGAAGTAAAGGAAGAAGATTGAGACCATAACATACCTATATAATGATTTAAACGCCGTTACAGAAAATGACCAAATAAAACACGAATTGCGAAAATGATGACCATTTTAAACATTCGGTAAAAAATGAGGACCATTTTAAAGATTCTGTCAAAATGAGGATCATTTTAAAGATTCTTTTAAAAAGGAGGACCATCCGCAACAAACACTGCGAAAATGAGTACCAAAAATGTATTTAAGCTTAATTTTGTTATGAAAGAGACCTAATTATATATCTTTTTAAAAGTTGAGACTCAATTGATGTGTTACTATGAGCAAACATATTCAAACAAAAATGGATACAATCCAACTAATTAAACCTATTGTATTTTTATTTAATTTTCATTTTTATTTTTTAATTTTCATTTATATTTTTTGATCAAATTACAAATACACTGAAACCAACTCAGTTACCAGTACAACAAAACACGAGTATCAATCCACGTTGAACGAAATAGCGAAATATGAGTTAGGAAAAGTAAAATTGAATCAAAGTAGAGAGCAGAACAAAACAGAGTCTTCGTCGTCGTCGTCTTTCCTTGTCATCACGAAATATCAATCTTCCGCAGCACTCTTCTCAATTCGAGTTTCAAGCGCAAGGAACATAACAGAAAAACGCAATCATTACCACCTTCCATCGCCACCGAGTCAGAACAAGAACGAGTTAGGGTTGTAATCAGAGCGAGGGAGAAGATGGCTGTGAAGGACGACGTGGAAATCGTGAAGGCTCGCATCGACAAGAGGGATTACAGAAGAGTCGTGCTTAGCAACTCGCTCCAAGTGCTCCTCATTAGCGACCCCGTTACCGATAAGGTCGACTTCATCTTCGATCTTGATTCTGATTCCGATAGGATCAGATTCTTTTTTTTTTCCGTATCAATTCACTCGCTCACTTCACGATATTTCGGTTTCTGTGGTTCCATTTTTTCCGTTGCAGTGTGCTGCTTCCATGAACGTTGGCGTCGGTTACTTCAGTGATCCTGCTGGCCTCGAAGGCCTCGCCCATTTCCTCGGTATTGTTTTCCTTTTCCAGCTTTGACCGTACTCTGTCGGGTATAAGTTTCGAATTGTGTAGGATTCTGGTCGATGTGTTACGAGTCTGAAGAGGATTTCTTGTTTGAAGTTTGACAGTGCAATTGTATTTTATAATATGAGCATGGTTTTGGCCTCAATATTAAGGCCTTTTTAGTTTCCGCTACTGCAATTTTGGCGACATCGGCCATATTTGTCTGGGAACGTGATGAAACTGCGACAATTTATTTCAAACTGACATAACCGGTATTGTATTACAAGAGAGGGAAATAAGACATAGGATTTGAATGGAACGTTAAGCAATCCAGATACTTGATAAGAAGATAGGATAAAGTGTAGACATCAAAAAAGAGAGGAGATAATAGTTGGAGCACTTTGGGTTAATACTCGAGATATAGAACGTTATGCATTGCTGCTAGGAATAAAGAAAAATAAGATAATAGATTCTAGCATCTGAACTTTATTATTTATACCAAGAATTATATTTTAATGGCGGGTGGGGTGCTGATAGTTTACCTATTTATTTTTTCTGTTTGAAATGAAATTTATTTCAAGAATTTTATTCTGGTTATTTCTGCGTTTTTGATTGACAGAGCACATGCTGTTTTATGCGAGTGAAAAATACCCAGTTGAAGATAGCTACTCCAAGTATATTAGTGAGGTATCGTGATGTCTGCTCCTTTAAGTTGTGAAAAGTGACTTGGAATTTGGACACCACTCATTATGGAAATAGGCAACAATTATTTTTAACCTTTTTTTTCCTGATGTACTTTAGCTCTTCAATTTTATTTATCCATCATTCTATGAAATGAAAAAGTTGAAGAAAATATTTAGTGGTTGTTTCATATATCCTAATTCCTAATCTTATTGGCACTTATGGATAACAATGTCAGTCACTGTTGAAATTTTGTCAAAAACATTACTTGAATAAGGAGAAACAAATCCTGAATTGCTTGTGGAGCGTTAACATGATTGAGTATTTGTAACATGATTATCTGGAAGGGGAAGTGGGTGAGTGGGAAAAATGGCAGATTTTAAATATCTGTATTAGAATTTCTTGACAGGTGAGTATGACTTTAAGAAACAGAGATGTGTTTCCTGATTACATGTTATAATATAAGGGAGATACTTCTAGGTCAAAATGAACTGTATAGATATTTTACCTTTTTAAAATGATTGTTTTGTCATGTCTGGACTGTATTTATTAAATGCCATAATGAATTTGCCATGTTTTTAAACTTGGAGGGTTTAGGATTTAAGACCTGGTTTTTTGGTTCTTGTGGTGAAGCGGTCAGAATGTGGTTTCTTTTGCTATCAAGTATTCCCAAGTGCTTGTTTGGTAGAAGGGCAAAGGGAATGGAATGGAGGGAAATCTGTATTTAACTTTTCTTTTTTTTCTGCAAACTGTACAAGAGTTTAATTTCTCATAGCTGCATTTTTTGAGCTTACATTGTTTTATTTTATGTTTTTAGTTTCATGCATCTAGTCTCCTACTCTGCTAGTATCTATGCTGATACATATTCTACTTTTAAGAATGGTTTAGAGTTTCAATTTTTTATATTGTATTAAATACCAACATCATTTGGGGCTTAGAAAGCTGGAGCAATTCTATTGATTTATTATTTTTTTTAAAATATTCTTAAATTTTTGTCAATCAACTTTTTTTTGGTTTCATTGCTGTGTCTGCCTTTCTAATACAGCATGGAGGAAGCACCAATGCTTTTACAGCATCTGAACACACCAACTATTTTTTTGAAGTTAACACAGACGGCTTTGAAGAGGCCCTGGACAGGTAGGTCCTGCTCTTTATTGTTTCCTCTTTTAATCCCTTATAAAAGTTCTAGCTCAGTATGATTTGTCTTCCAGGTTTGCTCAGTTCTTTACTAAACCATTGATGTCTCCTGATGCCACCATGAGGGAAATTAAAGCTGTTGATTCTGGTTAGACAATCTTTTCGTTGTTTGATGTCTTTTGTTTTATTTCCTTGTTTCTTATTGGCATACTGTTCCTCTGCTTTCTCTTTTACAGAAAACAAGAAGAATTTATTATCTGATGGATGGAGAATGAACCAGGTATGTATGTGCTATTGCTTTTAAATCATCTTTAGGGGGGCTTTGTGGTAAAGTTGGTTGGTTGGTTGTTTGAGATGTAATTCAGTGTTGCTTTTAGGAGACAGATTTTACAGTAGTATAGGAGATCTCCTCTATTTTTGTTTATGATGGGATATAGTGTAATACTCATTCTTAATTATATAGTGGTGCAGAGTGGCCACAGAATGTTACATTGTATCAGTGCCTTTTTGAATAGTGGATGTAGTGGTTGTTGCAATTCCGTGGTCATTGTGGATCTAGAGTAAGGCTTTTTGCAAAACCCATTTTGCCATCACAACAGCCTCAGTTTTCGTTGGGGGTGTGGGGTGGGTTAGAGGCAAAGTTTTGATTTCCCTATTCTTTAGAATTTAAAAAATTCCCGTATAGGATATAGTTTCCAGTGCTTCTTCTTAACTCACCCACCCTTTATTCGTCTCTCTATATGATTGTTCTGAACTTTGAACCCCAAACCTCTGTTCTTTTCTCTCTGCAACCTTCTATTGATATTTAAGATATATTGCATTTAAAATATCAATGTCTTTCAGATTGTTTGTTTTCTTGACTTTTAATGTATCTTTTTGCTTTTAAAATCGTATGACTTTTTATTGTAAATTATGAATGCATTATGAATTTTGAGTAACACCCCCATTAAATTTAGAGCATTTATGCATGTATAACAACAATTGTGTGTATAATCCAAAACATTTATGTATATATAAAAATTCAGAATAGCAGCCATCCTACTATGTGCGATACTGTTATATCTTTCTTTGGGTTGGCTAGCTGCAACTATCCAAGGTTGATTACTATGATATTCAAGACAGTTCCTGCATCCATGTAGCTCTTTACAACTGTTAGATGCTAAATTGGTCTAAAATGCTGGAAGTACCTCATTTATTGCAATGTGGTGCTAACACATGGTTATCCAGTTCATGTGTCATCTGTGTGCATATGCCTCATGTGTCACTTCACTTGTGCTGCACTATTAGACTTCCCAGGTCAGAGTGTGTTGGAAAGTGTATCATCATTTAGATTTTCTTTTTCCTTATATTTTTACTTTAAGGATCACAGTTTTGTCCTTTTTCTTCCATTTTCCGTGTGTAGTGTGGCTTTTACTTATGGTGCTTTTAGTGTGATGAAAATTGAAAGTCAGTTTGGTAATTAATGCTTGAGGCTAGGGTCTCATGAAAATAGTTTGTTGCTTCTAAATATGGAAGAACTATGGTTGCTTCTCTTTCTGAATAGATTGATAAGTGTAAGAAAGAGCAGTAGTATTACCAATCTTGTCTTTTGTTGGAAGTCCTACATCGACTAGAGATAAGATTAATTCACAATGTATAAGTGGATGAAAAACCACCTTACAAGCGGGTTTGGGGGGGGGGGGGGTTGAGTTAAGCTTAAAGTCCAGTTCTTAACATCTTTCAAAAATCAGTCTAGGATTGACTAATCTTAATAACGTTTTTTACTAACCACAGAATAGATTCATAATTTATTTGATGTTCAAAGAGGTTGGACTAATTTGTTGTCTTTGGAGTTCATCCATTTTTCTTCCTTTCCCTGTTTCGTTTATCCTCCTTATATACTTTATGTTTTTTCTTCCAATATGTATTTGGATCATTGGGTGCTTTACTGGCATTGCAAATTTTGTTATTAAGCCTCTTATGGAGAAATTGTTGTAATCTCTCTTGGTCTCTCCCCTCCCTGAAACATTACAATCTATGCAGCTTCAGAAACATCTCAGTGATGAAGATCATCCATATCATAAATTTAGCACAGGTCAGTGGCATATTTAATTTCTTTTGTCTTTTAAACTCATACAATTGAACTTTTAACTTTTGCACCATCCTACTTGTGGTTGCATTATTTTGTCAAATAACTGACTGTTAGCTATCCGTTATGTGTCCAAAATCTTTTAAAGCATCCGTTATGATATTTTTTCCTAATTGTTTTTAACACTAAGAACAATTGGCTTCTTGATAAATATGATAATGAAGGCCAGGAGCTAGATTTACTATTTATTGAACTTGTCCTTTTGGCTTGTCAGATACATGTTGAATATTTTACTGTCAAAGCAAAACATTAGAAGTATTTTCAGACTGATGCTTTGTAATGCTTCTTGTGACATGCTTTGTTCATTGTTAAGTTCATTACTTTAGAGAATCTGTCTTTGTTATTCTATCTGCTTAAATGCATTATTGTTTATTAAAATTCAAATAAAATCTGTCTACTATGGATAAAATCAAAGGAGCATTTTGCTACAAACTTCTTTGAAGCACATTGGGAATGTCATCTCATTGCTATATTTTGATATGAAGACAGCAGATTCTATGATTTTAGATATTTTTGGATCTCTGTGTTTTCTTTTATCACGTTGATAGGTGCTGACTTCTGAGCCAACGTGAAGATATTTCCTTATAATTTCCCTGTAGTTTATTTTAAAAAATAATCAAGTTCCAAATGCCAATTATGTTTTTTTTTTTTTAAATAATATGAATTTCATGTTATGTGCATTAGTATCATGTCATTCATTGGTTTGATTCTGAACATAAATAACTCTGGTGATTAATGCTTAAAACTTTAGTTAATAGTAATTTGTTCTAAAAGAAATATGTTTATCCAAATGAAGCTCGATTATTTGCAATAGCTATCATTGTTGCAATATGCTTTTCATCATAATCATTACTGCAGTGCTCTAATTTTTAGGGAACTGGGACACTTTGGAAGTTAAACCTAAAGCAAAAGGATTAGACCCAAGGAAGGAGCTTCTGAAGTTTTATGATGAAAACTATTCTGCTAATTTAATGCATCTAGTTATATACACAAATGGTAACAGATATTTTGCTTACAATATGTCGGTTGAATTATTTTTTATCCTTTTTTAATAGCTTCAATCTAACTATTTGTGCATGGATATTTTCAGAAAGCCTTGATAAAATTCAAAACCTTGTAGAAGAAAAGTTCCAGGATATTAGAAACACCGACAAAAGTTGTTTCCATCCTTGTGGTCAGCCATGCAAATCAGAACATTTGCAGGTGCAGATTTTCTAGATCTAAATGGTAAAAACTAACCAATTTCTTTACAATGGATTCTAATCTATTTCTTATTTTGGGTATCTGTTTCAGATTCTTGTCAGGACTGTCCCAATAAAGCAAGGTCACAAATTGAGAATTGCATGGCCAATAACCCCTGAAATCCATCATTACACTGAAGGGCCAAGCAGGTATCTTGGGCATCTCATTGGTCATGAAGGAGAAGGGTCTTTATATTACATCTTGAAAAAATTGGGTGGGTACTCTCAATCTGTTGCACATTTCATTAATAGTTTTGTGGTTATTGTCTACTTCATCTGTTGCAGAGCGACCACTTCCCTCTACAGTGGCTGCTATATCGTAATGGTTTAGTGTAACAGCCATAAAAGGCCGAAATAGCAGGCTGAATAGTAGCTGTAGCGGGCATTATAGTGGTGTCATGTGTTGACTCCAAAAAAATCCCTGGGCAACTTTGGAAGGCTATTTTTGGGATTGTAGTTTCAAAATATGAAAACTACAGATGTATTAATGGTGAAAATGATAAAAGAAACTTGGAATGAGTAGACAACAATGATTCCTATTTAGGAAACTTGTTCTTGACTTTTACTGGTATTTACTTTTGTTTTTTAGTTAGGACACCTATTACTTTTTATATCTATATAATATGGTACACATTGTACACAAACTCTAAAAAAAAATAATGGTTACTTTGCAATGTACTATCTTGGTAGTGTTTTTGGAACTGGTTGCTATGTGCCACTATCAGAGATTTAAAACATAATCTTGACTATAAGAGGTGATCTAGTACATTACATGAGGGTCTCGCCCAGCAGGGCTGCCTAGTGAGGGTAGATGTCCGAAGCCTTGTCTTTGAAAGTATTTTGTAGTATTTGAACTCAACCTCCAAAAAGCAGCATGCTTACTGTTGCACCAAGAGACTTGCCCTTAGGTCTTGCATATATTAATGAAAACATTTTATATACTCATACTTTAGAATGTTAGTTTTGCTGCACTACTGTCTGATTTCAACTGTGTAAAAACTTGTTTTGAAACAGATTTGTGTATGGTGGGGACTGGAATTTTTGTCTCCCCCCCTCTAGGCCATGATCTGTGCACAGGTTAACACCATCCCAATCAACCTTTAGCTTGACAAGATAAACGATAGATCATTTTAGAAAATGAGTTTTGGTGTAACTTAATTCTTCAAAACCAGCTTTGGGCACAACTTGCATTCAAAGACTTAATGGTTTATGAGACTCTGCAATTCACATCAAGTTTTAGTTCCATTATTCATGTACCAAGCCCAATTGTGCTGGACATGATGGTGTATATTTAAAAAAATGAAGTCCTACATCTACTAGAGATAGTGTCAAATAAGGTATATAAGTGGGGACAATATTTACCTTACTAGTCTGTTTTGTAGAATAGAATTAGTTCTGAACGACTTTGTAATAGATCACACTATTTCAAATTGTTAAAATTATGATTACTATTGTATTGTACAACTTCCATAAAACTGCATTTTGGGTGAATGTACCTAACCTAAGGAGGGTTGAGGGTAATAGAAGATAACTTTTCCTTGTATTGTATTGTATTCTTTTCATATATATGTGCAGATGCACACACACCCTCACACATATGCATATATATACATATACATATACATATATAATAATAATATAGATCAGCTGAGCACAAGAACTCACTGATTTTTCTTTTGATCTAAATTCAAGTTGGTTTCAAGTGTTCTGTCTATCTACTCCTGTCACTGGACCACCACAACCAGACCCCTGTGGTTGCAGATGCACACACACATACACATGCATATATATACATATACATATACATATACATATATAATAATAATAATAATATAGATCAGCTGAGCACAAGAACTCACTGATTTTTCTTTTTATCTAAATTCAAGTTGGTTTCAAGTGCCCTGTCTATCTACTCCCGTAACTTGACCACCACAACCAAACCCCTGTGGTTGCTGATGCACACACACATATGCATATATATATATATATATATATATATATATAATAATAATAATAATAATATAGATCAGCTGAGCACAAGAACTCACTGATTTTTCTTTTTATCTAATTTCAAGTTGGTTTCAAGTGCCCTGTCTATCTACTCCTGTCACTGGACCACCACAACCAAACCCCTGTGGTTGCATGACCAAAAGCCTTAAGACTCACTGATCTTCACCAGCTTGTCACCAGGCATACGTGTCCCACATATCAACTTGGTGGTGTTAAATTCACATTGGAGCACTGCCTTCATCTTGTTGGTGTCTTTTGGGCTTTTTTCTGTCTTTGGCTTCCTATTTGGACATACTTGGATAGTTGATCAAGTTTGTCTCCTCATAGTTTAGGGTTTTTCCTTCAATCTTCAAATATGTTTGTTTTCTTTTGTCTCTGGAATGACTTTTCCTATTTCTGCTACTTTTACTATGACCATGACAAAACTTAACCAGAGGACTACTTATCCTGGTTTGTCTCCATGGAGTTATGGTTCCTTGGTTAAGGAAACCATGACAATTACAAGGCTAGTTATGACTGTCTCACTAAAACAGTTATACTAACCACATAGGAAACAACCAGTAACTGCTTCACAGGCAGTTAAACTAAAAAGTTGTAACAACGTAGCTAACCAATAACATTGTCTAACAGTTGCACGAAGGCTAACCAATAACAGTTGCCTGTATTAATAAAATATTTTAAATACTCATTTTAGAAGTTTTTTTTTCTCTGCAATTCTCTGATTTCAATTTTGTAAAAACTGGTTTTGAAGTAAATTTATGTTGGATGGGGACTGGAATTTTGTCACGACCCACTCTAGGCCATGATCTGTGCACAGGTTGACACCATTCCAATCAAACTTTAGCTTTGCAAGACTAATGATAGATCCTCTTTGAAAATGGGATTAGGCCTACCTCAATCCTATAAAACTCTCTTTGTAAGCAGCTTGCAATGAAAGACTTAACGGTTCATGGGAGTTTGCAATTCACACTAAGTTTTAGATCCATTAAAAGGGTCACTCACCATGGTATCCATGTACCAAGCCTAATAGTGCTGGACAATTACACTAAAACAGAACAAAACTAATAGTTGTGATGATGAAAAAAACAAGGGAGAACCATTCTGATATTCTATTTGGGGAAGGATATTAACTGCACATTCAATAAAGATGAGAAGGTGAGTAATAAGACATGAGGTTGATATGATAAGATCAAATTTGGGTTCTTATAACCCAAAATTCAAAAAAAATTCTCACAAAGAAAAAAGTTGATTTTTTTATTAGAATTCATGCATATCTTCATCGTATTACAGGTGTATCCTTTTATAGGATGAATTAGAAAAGACCCTTTGAATTCCACATTAATTCTTAATAAGTGATATTTAGTATCCAGCAGTAATTAACTTGCTCTAATACTGCCATTAATTCCCATTATATGGATTATTGTTTCCCATTTTTAATTAAAAAGATAAAATTACTTAGAAAACTAAAAATTATGTTGATTTTCATCATTTCCTCCCTCTTCAAGGACATTCATACTTAAAATGTGATGAGTACACTTTTTCCGAGGGAAAGATAATACCAAGATCTAAGATCATCCTTCTATTAGTTTTCCAATTTTGAACTACAGTTCTTGCATGCAATATTTGATTGATTGATATCAAATGATATCTTGTTGAGATATCTCATGAGAAATTCTTCTTCTCATTGTTGAATGATAAAAATAAGAATATCTGCACAAACATAAAAACGTCATCTTTATTATTATTTTTTCTTTTCTCTTTGTTGGTAACATCTTTTTCGTTTATTTCTTCTTTTCTCTTTTCTTCTATATTTTCTTCTTGAATTTTGTTTTCTCTCAAATGCTTCTCTTTCATTTCTTCTTCTCTCAACTCTTTCTCTTTCATTTCTTTTTCAATACTAATTCTCTTCCTACTATCTCTACTTTTTCTTTTTCTCCATCTTCCTTCCATCACAGTTACGACTGTCTTTTCCAATGCTCATCAATCATTCCCTCTTTATGTCTATACCTTTGCTCTTTCTTTTCTTTAATTCTCTTATTGAAATTTTCTTTCAATTTCCTCCATTTGTGAAACAAAATCATCAACAAACAATTTCTTATGTGCATTGAGTTGAAGTGAATTTTTAGCACTAGTCTCTGCCATAATTCCAAAAAAAATTAAAAGTAGACATATAAGAATAAAAACCTCATTGAATATGATGAGCCTAAACTCTGATACCAATTAATGTAAAAAACAAGGGAGGTTCATTCTGATATTCAGTTTGAGTAGTGATATTCATGCCTCATTCAAGAAAGATGAGAAGGTGAGTGATAAGTCATATGATTGATCGCTACCTTGATAAGATCAAAGTTGGGTTCTTATAACTCAGAATTCCAAAATGTTTTCACAAAGAGAAAATTCAATTTTCTGATAGAGTTGATATGTATCTCCATCATATTTCAAGTACATCCTTTTACAGGATGAGTTAGACAAGACCCTCTAACTTCCACATTAATTCTCAATAAGCTATATTTAATATCCTATTAATTAACTTGTACTAATGCTACCATTAATTCCCATTATATGGATTTTTATTTCTTATATTTAATTGAAAAGATAAAGATTACGAAGAAAACTAAAAATTACATTGACCTTGATAAAGACCCATTTTGAGTTTAGTATTATATGTTGTTTTGGTGATTAAGAAAACTCCATGAAGATTCTCACTGGAAATTAAGATAACAATGTTATCTAGGTGTGAAGGTTCACTTCAAGGAGCTCTAGCGAAGAAGAGAAGTTGAATTACCATAAGAACATAAATAAAACAAGAACAAAAACAAGTAAATTGCTGAAACTAAAGTGCATCAAAATAGAAGGAAGGATGAACAAAGATGGAAGACATGAAAGGGGGAGGGAAAGCTCAAGGATGGCACGCCACTTAGGGGGGCACGAAGGCTCGCCAGCCCAAGATGAGTGGGGATGCCGCCTATTGAGTGCTAGCTCAAGATAAGGCAAGTGAAGATGACACTCCTTAAGAGAGCACTCACAAAGGTCGAACAAGTGTGTGGATAAACTCCAAATATTCATCCTTTTTACAAGTCTTGAAGAGCCCCTTATATAGGTGATGGTGAGGGGTCTTAGCAAAAAAACAAAGCATAAGGGTGTTCCTACAAGAAGACAAACTAACCTTCTAGAAGCTAGGTCTAAATAAGGTGTCTTGAAAAGGAGACAACCCTAGCTTGGTCTCCAAGACTCTCCTAGGAGGCGCCTTGACTTTCTAGAATGAAGGTCAACTCCAAGCTTCTTCTCTCTCCCAATCTGTGCCTAGCATGAGTGGTCCTAATGGTGGGCTATCCTCCTCTCCAAGTGGTGTTATTCTCCTCCACTTTGGCATAAGCTTAACCTACAAAACAAACAAACAAAAGAGTCAACATATCAAGTTAAGTTAAGTCAACTATGGTCAACAAGTGAACCAAAGGTCAACAAAAGTCAACTTAGGAAAAATCAACATAAAGAAATGGGAAACAAAGATAAAGAAGGGTTAGAGGCCTCCCTTTTAGTCATGCTTCTAGTCACTCTTCTTGAAAGGTCCTCCATTGCTTCTTGGTGAGTCATGGACTCATCATACCTCCTTAGGATCATATCATGTAACAATGTAATTAATCAATAACATTGTCTACCAGAAGATACACTTAAATTTTAACAAGAATATTGCTCGAGAAAAAAAATAAATAAATTTGGAAGATGGTTGATAGGAAATGGTTAGTTGAATGTAGAAGAATAGACTTTAATTGCAAGAACTCTCCTTCATTGTGAAGGACAAAAAATTTCATCGGTTAATAAGAGTGAGTTATAACTTAGGTTCTTTCAGGTCTTTCTAAAATCCTGCCCTCTTGAGACTTGTGTAAGTCTTGACTTACACAATAGTTTCTGAAACTTAAACCTGTCTAATTTTGTTTCCTATTTATATAAACTACCTTCACCTTATTCTGTTTTAACAGAATATTGATTTCTATGCCCTTCTTTTCCATCTAGTATATACAATTTCAGTGGGAGGTCTAACAATGGCCTGTATGGAATAATGGAATATCTTGTAATTTTGGGTTTTAGGCTTCAAAGTTGTATTATATGCAAGTGTAATGCAACTCTGTTTGCTGTGTATATGGATATAGTTATCTGAGCTAGTAGTAAGTTTGTTTGCAGAAGAAAACGTTTTTCGCTTACACCTCCTTTCTCACTCGGTCCCTTTCTTTTTACATGGAATTGTTGCTGATTGAAGACGCACTATGCTTAAGCCTTTTGGATTTCCTTACCTTCATCATTGATAAGCATATGATTCTGTGGAGTTTGAATAAATGCTTTTCTGATACATGCTTATACATATATTCTAGCTTCTACATGTTATAAATTTCTCATTTTTAATCGCCTAGAAAAAAATTCCATTTGCAGGATGGGCTACAGGCTTGTCTGCAGGTGAATCAGATTGGAGTTTGGATTTCGGATTCTTTTCAGTTGTAATTGATCTTACTGATTCTGGTCACGGTTAGCTTTCTCTTTCTCTCTCTCCTCCATGTTTTCTTGTTTGTTGCACATATTTATCCTCTTTTAAAACTTTGTTAACTTGTGCCTGTGCTCTTGATTGCAGTTATGCAATTGTTAAATTTACTACTACTACTACTACTACTACTACTACTACTACTACCACTACTATTACTACTACCACCCTTTTATTAATTTCAAGGTTTGTTATCTATGGTTTTATTGATTCTTTGAACTCATTTTTACCCTTTTTATTTATTTATAGAGCACGCAGAAGATATCATTGGGTTGTTGTTCAAATACATCGAGCTTCTACAACACTCTGGTGTTTGCGAATGGATTTTTCAAGAGGTATGGATCTAGTTTAAAGAATGAACAATTTTTAACTTTTAAGGGAATAAAAGCTCATTTTTTAAAAGCTTAAAAGTAACATGTCATGTAAGTAAAAAAAAGAAAAGGACAAATGTGATCTTACAATTGCAATCTTCATTGATGATTGTGATTTTGTGTATGCCTAACCTGTGGTTGTGGGTCTATAGTTTCCCACTGGAAAATTGTTGAACTACATTAACATTTTGGTATCAATTTCTTTTCTTTTTTTGTTCCACACATGGTCTAAACAATATCTATGGATTTGTCTATGTTGATGAAGCTTTCAGCAGTTTGCGAGACCAAGTTCCATTATCAGGACAAAATTCCTCCCAGTGACTATGTTGTTAATATTGCATCAAATATGCAGGTACTCCATTTTTCTTTCGCTTGATAAGTAAATAACTTTGCAGGGGGGCTTCTTGATTGAAATTAAATTATTAATGGATCTTTTATTTTACAGTTTTATCCTGTGAAAGATTGGTTGACAGGATCATCCTTGCCTTTTAAGTTTAGCCCAAATGTTATCCATATGGTACTAGATCAGCTTTCTCCAGACAACTTTCGGTAAGTGTAACTAAATCAAGGCTATATGTTTATTTATATGAAGGTCTCCAAAGCCGTTATTTCACTCAACAAAGAAAAAAATTGATTAAAGTGTTTGAGATACTGTATCAGTCAGTACTGCTGTGACTTAATTATGATTAAATTTAAACTAGAACTCATTCTCACGCAGAATCTTTTGGGAGTCTAAAAATTTTGAAGGGCATACTGATAAGGTGGAGCCATGGTATGGAACTGCGTATTCCCTTGAAAAGATCACTGGCTCTGTTATTCAGGTATGTGCTTATATGAATAGTAATGTTGATTTTTGGACTGGCATGTTCATTTAGATAATTTTCTGTTTTTCACATGGAAATCACTATGTCTCTATTTTCAGTGATATGTCAAAATTGTTATGAAAAGATGGAACTTGATAGACCTCATAATGCTTGTATTTGCAGGGGTGGATGGCTTCTGCTCCTAATGAAAACATGCATCTTCCAGCTCCTAATAACTTCATTCCAACTGACTTGTCACTTAAAATTGTGCAAGAAAAGGTATAATATATTTTTTAATTATATGTATGAGTGTGGTGGTGGGGGTGGGGTGTTGCACCATGGTTATCTTGATCATATTATTAATACTTGGAAACAGGTGAAGTTTCCAGTTTTGTTAAGCAGGTCAACTTATTCAGCCTTATGGTACAAGCCAGACACATTGTTTTCTACACCTAAGGCTAACGTTAAGATTGATTTCAATTGCCCATATGCTGGAAGCTCTCCTGAGGCTGAGGTTTTGGTGCATATTTTCACACAATTATTGATGGATTACTTGAATGACTATGGTAGGTTTCTAGGTATAGATGGACTTTGCTTCATACTTAATTATTTCTTCATATTGTGTCTACTAAGTTGCTAAATACAAGTTGAAGGAGTTCTTAATTTCTTTTCTTAGCTTATTATGCTCAGATTGCTGGTCTATATTATAGCATAACTCACACAGATGGTGGTTTCCAGGTACTCTTGTAATGTTTTTTAGTTTGCAACATTACAATTTCTGAATTTGAACGTTAAATATGACTCTACAATCACCGTTGATGAATGCTAGCAAGAGGCTTTCTTTCACACTCTTTTCAACACTTTATTAGATGAAACTGGATAGGATTGAGGCCTAGTAAAAGATAGTGAGACTGATGTAAATTTAACCAATAATGACAAGTATTGAAAAGATAGTGTTTCTCACATTTCCTTAATCAATAATATGCATTATTGCATTTTTTTTTTGTTCAATTGTAACATATAGAAGATCCTAAGTGATTTGAAATTTAATTGTTTAAAATATACCTGAGTTCAGTTCTACACTTTACTACTATAGTTGATTAAAATAACAGACATCAGGTAAAGGTTGACAATTTGGATCCTGATAATCATGAGTTTGATATTTCAAACCATAATAAAGAGTTAAATTTTTTATTATACCAGGGAGGTATAACATGGACGTTTAATTTGGAAGATTTCCAATTCTCATTATGATAAACCCATAGAGTTTTATTTATCGATTAACTCCTTTTGTATACTAATTAAACCTTCAAGTTCTTTGGCTGCTTTGTACTATGAAATTTGTGTGGGAGTATAAATGAAAATAGAACAGAACTTAGTTTTTACTCTGCCCTTCATTCTCTTAATTAAAATGCCATATTTTTTAGGTGACACTCTTCGGTTATAATCACAAGTTAAGGATTCTACTCGAAACAATAGTTGAAAAGATTGCAACATTTGAAGTGAAATCTGACAGGTTTTCTGTCATCAAGGTACTTTAGCTTACACTTCTCACATGGGATTTAATCTTATTCTTGTCATTTGGAGATTGAATTGTTTTTTTATGTTGTGTACCATTTGGCAAGGCTGATTCATTGATGGATTCTTCTCTTCTATACACTGTGGTTTTCCTTCAAACATTGGCAATTACTTTCTTCCATATACTCTAGTATTCCATCAAATTTTTTAAATCCATTAGCAATTTCATGTCTAAGGTGTGCCTCATGCTGGTGCTTCTTATACTCATCACTGACTTTGTCAACTCCAGTGACCAACTTCCAGACATGCCCACTAAATCCCTAAAGAGCTTCCGATTGACAACATTTGTAACATGCTTGACTCATATGGCATATATACGCTACAACTTAAGGAGTGTAAAAGATCTGATCTAATCCTAGTAATTAGGGAAATATTTACAATTAATTATTAAGGATATTCTCCATTATTGGCCATTGTTAAGTTTCTCTATATTATGTTTTGAATGATTATAAATGAAATATTTTCATCTATGAACACAATTCACAACAATAATAATTTTGTTTTCAAATTTAAATAAATATATTTTCTAACCATGATATTTTGGAAACTAAAGTATAAATTATTTTTAAACGTACATGTAACTTTGTTAGCTATTTAACTTCACAATGCTAATATATGTATATGTGTATGTGTATGTGTTTCTTTGTGTTAAGTTTCTCTTACAGTCATGTTTTATTGGTGTTCATGAATCTTATGATTTATGACTTAGAAAATGGGCCGTCCAGTTCATAATTTGTATCACAACTCAACTACCATGCATGATAAAGGCCTATATATTGAAAAACGAATGAATCTGAAATTAAATACTAAATACAGAAAAAAAAGTAGATAAATTGAAATTCATACAATTTGTACAAGCATATAATTCCGTGAAATCCAGGGAGCCATACGCTAGTTTGTATCATAATAAGAAAATATGCTTACAAATGAGTATGAACTTATGTGTTCAGTATTTGATTTATAAATTATGTATCCACATTATTACAATAAATTTTCTCTTGATTTATTAATTTCTTTAGTCAAATTTATTTAGCTTTTCATATTTAATTTTATCAGGAAATGGTAACCAAGGAATATCAGAATATGAAGTACCAACAACCTTATCAGCAGGCTATGTACTATTGCTCTTTGATCTTACAAGATCATACCTGGCCTTGGATAGAACAACTCGATGTGCTTCCTGCTCTTCAAGTTGAAGATGTTGCCAAATTTGTACCATTAATGCTCTCCAGGACTTTTTTAGAGTTCTATATAGCAGGTTCTTAGGCCTCTCGCTCTCTCTCTCTCTCTCTTTATGGATGGCAAGAGTTACTTTTATTTCAACTGGAGCGAAATTTTCTGTACAGGGAACATTGAAAGCCATGAAGCAGAGTCAATGGTCAAGCACGTAGAAAATGTTCTCTTTAATTGTTCAAAACCTCTGTGCAAACCTTTATTCTCATCTCAACATTTGGCGAATAGAGTTGTTAAACTTCAAAGTGGCATGAATTACTTCTACCCTTCAGAATGTCTTAATCCTGAAAATGAGAATTCTGCTCTTCTGCACTATATACAAGTAAGTTTTATAATAGTCTTTTGTTCATCATTTGTATTAAGATATGTCTGGCTGCCTAGACCAATATGCATCACTCCATCCTAATATGACTTTTGACTGGAAAAGCATATTGTTAACTTATGCCTATTTTTATTTTAGCTGTGAATATATTTCAAATGATGCCAACAGACCGAGTAACTTTGATGAACCTGGCTTTTAAAAGCTGTACTGTTAGTATATTGCTTTAATTAGTCTCTTTAGTGTTGTCATGAAAATTGACTTTCTGAATATCATCTTGATAGGAACCCTACCTTCTATATCAATTGTTCATGATAATTACATCGTATTGCACTCAATGTCTCTGTTGAGGATCATATATCCCTGGACAACAAATTTTTGGCATATCCAATGTGAAATAATCCTTAATTTTGACTTGTTGAAGTGTTTAATTTCGTACTATTTTAATTTGGTCTAGACTGGGCGGATATTCTATTACATGAATTTTCATTATGTACATACTTAGACATGTATCATTCTCCTACCTTTTTTACCTTGCCATTTGCTCAGATTTTAGTTTGTTCATTGAAATTTTGAAGCTATTGTTTCTTATCGCCCTCCTATTAAATTTGTAGGTTGGTCGTGATGACTTTAAGCTGAATGTTAAACTTCAGCTTTTTGCTCTTGTTGCAAAGCAACCAACCTTTCATCAGCTACGATCGGTTGAGCAGCTGGGGTACATTACTGTGCTCTTGCAGAGGTATGTTGATGGCATCTGTATGTATTCAGCTTGGAAAACTTACTTGTTTTTAACTTCAATTTTAAACATGTCTAGGAATGATTGTGGTATACGTGGACTACAGTTTATTATCCAATCCACAGAAAAGGTATTTTCGTACTCGGAATTTGGAAATAGTCTAAATTAATTTTTAAATTATGACATATCTTAAGCCCATCATTTATACTTTCTTCTCAGTCTCCGGGGAACATTGAGCAAAGGATCGAGGCATTTCTCAAAATGTTTGAGACCAAGATTTATGAGATGACGATTGATGAGTTCAAGGTTTGATAGATCTATTAATATTTTATTTAGTTTGCTGCAAATGCTTTTCCTTAATCATGATTGAAATATTCAATAATAATACTTCTCCATAGATACGCTTGTCCTACACCTTGTGAGCTTTTAATTAAATTCTCTCCGGAAGCATTACAAAACATAGATCTTATGAATGGTAAAGGATATCTACGTGTCCACTTGATGGGAATGTACACAAGTAGTGTCTACGCTTAGGACTTTATGTGCATCATTGATATCAAGCATTAAGCAAGGAAAACAATATTTACACATCAATTGTAACACGACTAGGAATGGCCAAAATTGAGTAGGTAAATCATAAACATGCATAAAAATGCACGAAACTTTCTCAGTATCACTATTAACTGTAATGTATTTGAAAGTGGATATTAAGCCTAATCTGACCTCACAAAACCAATTTATATTTGTGGGACTAGGTATAGAAATTCTTTATTTCCTTATATAGTTTGAGAAGGTTCCAAAGTCTATTCTCTCTAGATCTGTTGAGCAACCACCGATAAATATCTATTTCCATACTCATTGTATCCATTATTCGACACAAGGTGGTGTGTTACAGATTCCTTATTGACTGAAAAATTTGAGTACATTGTAGGATTGACTTTGATACCATCTTAGGGATTGGACTTTGAGTCTTAACTCAATTCTACACAAATGGTTTGGAAAGTGAGGTTTTCATCCATTTTTATATTTTAATTTGGCTATATTTCTAGTCAATGTTCTCTAAAACACTTTCATGCCAAGGATTAGACATCTCATGCATAAGATAGATATTTGTGGGTGATTTAATAGTATATGACATGATAGGTCTAATAAATATTGCTATGATAAACTTTGATACCATCTTAGAAAGCGGATTTTGTGTCTAACCCAACCTTACATCCTACTTATATTCTATAATTTGGTTATATCTCTAATCAATATAAGATCTCTAACACACCCTCATGTCTAGGATTACATAATATCTGTAGGTAGTTTGATAGTGGCTAGTAAAGGTGATGTAATAGACTCAGCATCTCTTGCTATAAGAGGCTGTGATAACACTTGTTGGGAAATTCAAAGAGAGAAAACAATGTGGGGATCTTCACCAATAGGCTACAAGCCAACCACATAAGAGAACACAATATACAGGGGACTTGTGAGTACAGCATATGGCCAATCCATATACTGAACAGTGGTGTAACCAAATCGGTGGATGAATCATTACTCTCTTAGAGGAAGTCATCAAGTCAATGTGTTAAATTGTGATATTCTTAGAGCCATTATTATACTGAAACTGAACTTGAATTTGTACAAATTTGTAGGTGAAACAGTGTGTATTAAAGTGGAATAGCAACATTAACTCATAACTGGCATAAGTTTATGCTTGCTAAATATATTGCTTTATCTGTGATTTACTTTCCATGAATATAAGTTCAAATTAAGCGAGTTAGAATCAACATATTTGATTTTAGTCATCATTATCATATATATATATATATATATATATATATATATATATATCTATATATATATATATATCAATTTGGCTATGCAATATAGCAGCAATTGGACTTGTAGTGTTACTTGAAAACCAATATTGAGCATTTACTTCACAGTTCGAGCTTAACAAATCATTATAATCTGTGTTGGTAATTGTGTTCTACATACCTCATTCATGTGACTTCCGTAATGCATATATGCAGAGTAATGTAAATGCTTTGATAGATGTGAAGCTAGAGAAACACAAAAATTTGAGGGAAGAATCATCATTTTTCTGGCGAGAGATTAACGATGGTACTTTGAGGTTTGATAGGAGAGACCATGAGGTATATACTTCTTTCCGTTGTATGAATTTACGTAAAGTTGGATGAATTGACTTGAAAATTTAAATTAGTGATGAAACTCAAATATATTCAACTAATGAAGGGCTTTGCACTACACTTGAATGGCATAAGTGACACTATTGTATGGATTTGGAACAGGTTGAAGCATTAAGGCAGCTCACTCGTCAAGAATTGATAGATTTCTTCAATGAATATGTGAAAGTTGGTGCAGATAGAAAGAAAACTTTAAGTGTGCGAATTCATGGGAACCGGCATTCATCTGAGTACAAAGCCGAAGTCTCAGAACCACACTTGGCTAGAATAGATAATATATTTACATTTAGAAGATCACAGTCTCTTTATGGTTCATTTAAAGGACTTTCTGGGCAGATGAAATTATAGATTGGATCTTCCAGGTTTAAAACTTCCTCACTTAAAGGAATACTTAATCGAAAGAACACTGTCATAAGCTTGGGTAAAATGTACCCCGTTTCGGTTCACCGACTTGCTGAGTCCTATTAATCTGGATTTGAATTCAGTGGTAACTAAGCTATATTTATGACATTTCTGTAAGTTTTTGAATTTGTAAGAAAACCAAACATTTCTGTAGACTTTTTTATTTATATTTTTGACATGTTTTTGGAGCAACTATGTTATATCAAATATTTGTTGTGCTCAAGATGGGAAACCATGTCTTTTTCTCAACTGATTGATCTTGGATTCAAATTTCATTGAAACCTATAGCCTTCATTATTGCTTACAATGTGCCCGATTTGTTACCTCCCAAAATTACGTACGAAATTTTAATATTCACTATAGATCGGAATGGATCTGTTCCAGAAATAATGTAGTTGATACAAAGAGAATTTAGAGAAAAAAGACCGATTACTATTTTTCATTCATGTGTCTCGAGAATTGATTTAATACTTATGTAGTAAAGGTGGCTTGTGTAACAAGCTGGATAGTCTTAATTGATATAGCTATAACTTTCGAATAACCAAGTGGTATCTAATTTACAAAATTTGTAGTCTTTCAGCGCTTGTAGAAGTATTGTTTCGTATCCACTCATAGTCGTGATTTATTTTTTTATTTAGATTTGCTCAGGTAAAACAAGTCACGACGGAAAATAAATAAGAAAAAAGATATTTTTGACAACTATTTTTTTCTTAAATAGCTACTAAGCTTGTTTTTTAATCATAATATATTTTTTCAGATTATAATAAGTGTAAATAAAATTTTGAAATAAAATTAGAATATACGTGCTTGTATAATAGCTATATAAAATCACAAAGGTATACGAAACATACCATAACTCGAATAATATGAGATTGTGTCTACATCCTTTCATATTTTTTTTTATTGAATTTTTTTCTTGAAATGTTTTGTTATAGATTTTTTGGTTTTGATTTGATTTTAATTTGTATAATATTTATTTTCATCGCTTTTATCCTTTTTTTTTATTTCTCAAATTCCCTTTTTCAATTAGTTAAGTGGATATTAAATTTGATTTCTACATTCTTTAAGAACCTGTTCTTTGGGGTTCTCTTCTATAAGAATGAACATTGTTTCGTTTCAATGATAAAAAATTGTCGAGATCGATTATTGCACATAAGAATTCGTGCCAAGAACTAGGCCTTAGGTGAACGAAGTTACAAAGTACTGAGAAAGGTTGTGAACCTAATTTAACGTACCTTTCAAAGATGTTATGAGAAAGGTTGAACTTGTTTTTCGGTTGAAAATCTAAATTCAACTTAATTTGTAGGAATTTGTAGATTAAATTGAACTATGAACAACTAAAGAACGATGAAAAATAAAAAAAATGTTGAAAAATACCTACAAACAAATAAATAAGAAATATAAAAAAATCATTACTATATACCTTTATCACAAAACAGATATAAACTAATTTGCTTTTAATGTGACAACTTTTCCCACTTCATTTAGGTAGGTTGGATGGGTTTATCGATTGACTTTAATATGTTTTAACATCCTCAAATATCGAGCAATTTGAGTTTACCACAAAGAAAAATCTTGTGAGAGATTTTGTTCGTTAGCATGAATCGGGGCAGTCTTGTTTTTTCTTAGGAGATTTACGGGAGAGATTTATCGATAATATGACATGAGTGAAACCTATATAAAACTTTTTATCTTTAATATTAAGATAATAAATTGGTGGATTTATTTCTTATATACTATTTAACTTCTATAATTTTTACTTAAATTAATACTCAAACTCAGAATTGGAGGCAAAATATGAAAAAGATGGATGGGACTTTGTTGATGGCACATTAGTCCTACCTGAGTTACTTAGCATGGGGCCATGCAACACACTTGTGGGTTTTCATCAATTACACAGACTGTGCTTTGGATGGAAACGGCTTAAGAAGTTTGGAGTTGTCTTTCTGATAGATACCATCACATCACACGTCAGATTCCTTGGTCACACACACAGGCTTCGAATGAAAAGCTCACACGTCGACGTTCGGAACACACACGTGCCGAGACACCCCTGAGACGCATACTGCTGTCTACAATAACGACGATGACATCAATGCCTCGAGTCGATCCGCAGATTCGGTATTCAGAGGTGTAAGCAAGAAAACCTGGAAAGTTGGTTGAAGCTCCGTCACCATAACGATGGCATTGCATCCTCTGATGTTGGTTACTTGGTCTTGTTGTCATGTAAAATAAGGCTTGTCCCTTATTTTATTCCAGGCAGGGCAACCTTCTATGCTCAAATCTTCAATGGTAGTGAGGCGATGCATGTGAGTTGAAGGAAAGAGAAGTGAAGGACATTCAGAAATGTGGAGTCTCTTAAGATGAGTCATTTCAGGTAAACACTCAGGAAGTAAGCAAAGGATAGAGAGATTATAAATAATCAAGGTCTGCAAAGTATCTGCAGCTCCTTCGATCCATGTAGGAAGTCTAGTTAGCCACGGAAAATTCTCCACATGTAGGAACTTCATCCTCAGTGTTTGCGCTTCCTCGTCCAAAAACAAATTTAACTTCTCACAATCTGCGACAAAGAGAGCCTCTAGTTTAGTCAGAATGTAAAAGGGTAAGGACTCTAGGCTCCCACATGATCGAACAACCAATATCTGAAGGGAACTGAGCTGAGCGAGTTGTTCCTTTTCCAACAGAAACTTCAAGTTCACGCAGTATTCAAAGCTCAAGGTTTGAAGATTGCTCAACTTTGCAACTTCCTCCTGTGACAGAAAAGATTGTTTTGTGGTTATTTTCAGCTCTCGAAGCTTCTTCAACATCCCAAGTCCTTTAGGCAATGCTTCAAGCTGCATGCATCCGCTGACTGAGAAAACTTGCAAATTCTGGAGTTTGCCAATAGAATGAGGAAGTTTTTTGATTTGGCGGTTGTTAGAAAGATCAAGAACTCGCAGGTGCACCAGTTTAGAGATTATATTTGGAAGGGTCTCGAAAGAAGAATCACTCAAATCTAAGATCCGTAAGTATCTGTATCTTGATAACCATGTCTGCAGAAGAGTTTCTCTAGCAAGACCCACTCCTTCAACGGGAAAAATAATTGTTCTCAGACTTTTGGATTTGGGAAACAAGGTATGGTCAAGAGAATCAGTTTCAACAATTGATAAGTGCCTAACTTGCTCAGCTATTCTTTGAGTACGTGAATCTACCATCAGAAACTCCTCCTTCGCAACATAGAGAGCAAGATCATGCACCAAATCGTGTACGTTGAAAAAATAGAAGAGTCCATAGTCAGTGAAATCCTGAAGAAAAGATCTTGAATGTAGCTCTTCTATATATTGTCTTGCAATCTTGTCCACTTTTTGACTTCCATCCGGTGATTGAAGTAGTCCAAGTGACGCCCAAAGATTAGTAATTTCTGTGTTAATAAAACGAAAATCTTTGGGAAAAAGTGAGAAGTAAGCAAAACAGTGCTTCAAATGGAATGGCATTTGATCATAGCTCAACTTAAGTGCAGGTAAGATATCTTCTCTCTTTTGCTTCAAATTCCATATCTCATGATCCCTAACAAATTCCCACTTCTCTATATCTGAAGCAGAGAAGAGGGAAGTTCCTAAGGTTCTCACTGCCAGTGGAACCCCACGGCATTTTTTCACAATTTCTTTCCCTATCTCCATCAGATCTGGATGTTGCTTCTCTTGACCATCCTTAAATGCCCATCTCACAAACAGGGATAAGCAATTCTGTGGAGAAAGGCCTTCTAAAATATATGGAGAAATGGTTCCCATCATTGAACCAATGGAGTTACTCCGTGTTGTCACTATGATTTTGCTTCCCACAGCACCAACTTTTATTAAGTTTTTCAACTCTATCCATTTCGCATAATCATCATTCCATATATCATCCAAGACAAGGATGAACTTCTCACCAGAAAGCTTGTGTCTAAGACGACTTTGCAGCTGATCAATATCTAAGCTGTTGATGTTTTCTTGGTGACCAAGAGCCATTGTTGGAGCTGAGGAAGAAGCAGAAGCAGAGTTTATGATTTTAATAATTATCTGCTTAATGTCAAAATCAACAGACACACACACCCACATCTTCAACTTGAAAAGTTCATCTACCCTCTTATCATTAAACACCAACTTTGCAAGTGTGGTCTTTCCCAACCCTCCAATACCCACTATGGGAATAACACAAACACTTTTATCCCCATCAGGGTGAGACTGCATCAAAAGTTTGATAATTTCGTCCCTATCACTCTCCCTTCCCACCACATCAGAAGCATCAACATGGGAATGTGTCATTTCTCTCCTCTGGACAAGTCTATTGTCAACATCAATCCTCTCAAGACCAAACTTGTTCCCATCAGCTGCTATCTTATCCAATCTCTCCCTAACATCGTTGATTTGATGAGCCATTCTAAGACGAAAAACAAGAGAATTAGATGAAGAAAAGAAGTGGTCTACCTTCACCCTGATGCTGCCTGAAGCTTTGACAACTTGCTTTCGTGAGCTTTGATACTCAAATCCATCCAACACATCTTCAGCATCGGTGCAAACGTTTTGAATCTGCCTTAGCCATTCGCGCAGGGCTTGATTGTGTTCTTTCTTCTCCTCGGCATCCAACAACACACCTTTCACAATTGACAAAGTGTCTTTGATCCCTTGCACATCCTCGTACAAACCGTAGGCTTGAGAAACTTCCTCATAGGCATAAGTAGCAATCTTCCCTAGCAGTGAGTTAACAATATCGAAGACAAAATAATCGGCCATGTTTTTTCGTATAGCGGAAAGGATTTGGAGTGAAATTCTGTTCGTGCCGATTGTGCCTCTATGCTCATACAATCTCTTCACAAGTCAACACCCAAAGTCAATTTTTACTGATTTAATGTTGTCTTAACCTTGGGAATGACTATAATACTTGTGTCCTTAGGGATATTCTTTAGTGAGGCAATGATTGATTAAGTATTGAACCATGTGATCTAGAAACATTTGGGACCGGTATCTACTTTAGGACTTTTGCCTCCTCCTGCCCCTAATTTTTTCCGAAATGTCAATTCTGACCTTTCTATTTTATGTCCACGTTCAACTTCCAAGAACTTCCATTGCTGTTTTTTCAGCTCTTGCTTTAGTCATTAGATTTGGTGAAAGTTATACAGATGGAGGTGAAGGTGTTGAAGATGAAGTTAGTTAGTTCTCTTGGATAAGTTTTGTATTTTATTTCAAAATATTTGAGCAATACCATAGGTGCACCCACATTGGGTTTTTTTTTTTTTTTTTTATTGCGGAATTGGAAAGCTTTCAATTTAAGCAATCGACAATAACAAATCAATATCAATGGTAATCATGGATTAATTTTACATTACAACAAGAGAATTATTAAATATCAACTCACTAAGTAATTAATTTAGATGTTAATTTATAAATTAATATTTATTGATATCTATAATAATCTCTATTATTAATAAAAAATTATAATTAGTTTGTAAATTAGAATCTAAATTAATCTCTAACATTAGTTATAAAAGTTCTAACTATCAAAAGAATTTGCATCTAAATTAATAATTTTGAAGACATTTTCATAACACATTATCTATAAATGTAATTATGAATTATGGACTTGGTAATTTGAAATATTTATTTGTACTTTCGAATATGTCTCATCAGAATTTATCTTTTTGTCTTACAAATGTGTAATTCGGATTTTTTTTTCTTTTGGATTACATGTTGTATATTGCATTATTTTTAGTTGGAATTCTTGCTTCTCTTTACACATAAATGTTCAGTTTTGCGAACAAAGTTAGTATGTTAACTAGTGCAGATGTGAAGTTCCTAATATTGTAACTTGACTAATTTAAAACCAAAATTGTTTTAGTTAAAAAAAAAAAAAAAGCATGAGCACTTGCTTCAATATCAAAAGCTATAAATGATATTTAGGATGCAACTCTACGATATATCAATTCAATCGTCATGATTTAATTGTGATTTGATTTAATTGAATTTTATTATAAAACAATTGATGTATATTACAATTATCTTTCCTTCAAAATTTGTTTTATTAAGAATCAAACGCTTCATTTGATTGTAACTTGACTAAACTAATTTACTCCATAATTATTGTGCATCTCATAACAAAAGTCCAGCAAAGAAAATCATTTTATTTTGAAGTTCATAAGTAAAGAAAGGTCACCTGAGTTGAGATTAATTACTCAAACGAATTTAATACTAATAAAATAGAAATAGAATTATCTTTTCGTATAGAAATTCCTTCAACACAATATAAGTCATTCAAAGAATCTCAAAATCACAATAATAATGTGCATAACCACGTGAATTTTTAGTTGAATAAAAGTTATTTTATTCCAATCTTATTCTTTTATTTTCTTGATTATTTTTACAGAAACCCAACAAATAGAATAGTACAATCATGTATCTAGCTTGGTTAGAAAACTATTTGTAATTCAACGTGGATAGGAGAACTAAAATGGATGAATTATGAAAAAATAATTACAATAGTTCTTCAAGTAGCCCAACTAAAAAACATGTAGTTCAAAAATGGAGATGGTTTCAATACATGTGATCGGAAAAAAGCTTATGTGCTAATTGAACCAAAGCAGCACAAATGAGATTTCGAGTTTTAGGCATAGACGCAGAGCAGGAAAACCAATTAAGAAGAGAACAAAAGAAGTTGTGAGATGAAATTTAACCCAACATAAAAGGGATCATGAAACTCAGTAATGCTGAACAGTTTCTTAATAAATGGAAAATTCAGCCACAGCATGGTTTTTTATGCAACATTTCAGTGTTACTGATCGCGCAATCTTAGCCGCATCTGCTGCAGCATTCGAACAAGGAGTTTCCCTTTTCTTGTTTCTCCAATTGAAACGCGTTTGATGTGTGCGATGAAAGACCAGAACTCACCATTTTTTGGCTCACATTTTCTACACAGTTCAGGACAACCCTCTATGGTCAAATCATCGAGGGCAGTGAGGCTATGCATTTCACCAGGGAGACACAACAGTTTGGGACAGTTAACAATATGGAGCCTCTTAAGACCACTCATTGTTGTGATCCACTCAGGAAACATCTTAAGAGTGTGACAATTCAAGATTAATAATGTCCGCAAAGTCTCAACTGATCCTTCAATCCATTGAGGCAATGTATGCAGCTTCGGACAATGTTCAATATGCAGGAATTTCATCCTCAATCTGTGGATTGGACTTCCATAGTTCAAATTTAGCATCTCACATCTTGATACAATCAGAACCTCCAGTTTAGGAAGAACATGAAGAGGTAAAAACTCTAGGCTCCTACATGATTGAATGATCAAAACTTCAAGTAAAGCGAGTTGTTCCTTTCTGAACAAAAGCTTCAAATTGGGACAATATTCAAAACTCAGAGTATGAAGATTTCTCAAGCTTGCAAATTCATTCTCAGGCAGAATAGATTGTTTTGTGGTTATATACAATTTTCGAAGGCTGATTAACATCCCTAAGCTTTTAGGCAATGTTTCAAGCTCCATGCATCCTCTGAGAGACAAAATTTGCAAATTATGCAGTTTGCATAGAAAATGAGGAAGTCTTTTTATTTTGCATTTATCTAGAAAGAGAGTTCGCAGATGCTTCAATTTAGCAATTGAACTAGGCAATGTGTCAAAAGATGAGTCACTTAAATCTAAAAACCGTAAGTGTTTGTATCTTGTTGTCCAAGTATGCAGAAGAGTTTTACTTTCTACGGCGGTTCCTTTTAAGGGAAATAGAATAGTTCTCACTCTGCTGGATTTGGGGAACAAAACGTAGTTAAGTGAATCATTTTCAACAACTGATAAATACCTTATTTGCTCAGGTATATAACGAGTAAATGAGTTTACCATTAGATGTTCCTCTTTCCCAACAAACAGAGCAAGATCGTGTACCAAATCATGTACCTTGAAATAGTAATAGTGGCCAAAGTCCTCAAAATCCTCAAGAAATGATCTTGCATGTAACTCATCAATATATTGCCTTGCAATATTCTCAAGCTTTCGATTTCCACCTAAAGATTGAAGTAATCCAAGTGACTCCCAAAGAATAAGAATTTCAGCACTACAAAAGCCATAATCTTTAGGATAAAGAGAAAAGAACGCAAAAATGTGCCTTAAACAAGAAGGCATTTGGTCATAGCTCAACTTAAGAGCGGGTAAAATGTCATCTTTGTTTTGTTTTATGTTCCATATTTCATGGTCTCTTACAAATTCCCACCTCTCTAAATCAAAAACTAGGAACAGAGAACTCCCTAATGTTCGCACTGCTAGTGGAACCCCTCTACATTTTTTCACAATTTCTTTTCCAATCTCTACTAGATTTGAATATGCTTTTTCTTCGCCTTCCTTAAATGCCCATTTGTTAAACAGAGCATAACAATTCTCCATGGAAAGACCTTCCAAAACGTACGAGGGAACAGTGCCCATCATTGAAGCAATTGAGTTACTTCGTGTTGTCACCAAGATTTTGCTTCCAACTGCACCCACTTTAATTAAATCTTTCAACTCTATCCATTTTGCACGATTATCATTCCAAATATCGTCCAAGACTAAAAAATACTTCTGACCAGAAAGCTTTAGTTTAAGAACAATTTGTAGCTGCTCAATATCAAAGTTTTTAATGTTCTCTTGGTGAGCAAGAGCAATAGTTGGAGCTGGATCTGAAGCAGAAACAGAGTTGATGATTTTAATAAGTATCTGCCTTATGTCAAAGTCATCAGAGATACACACCCACATCTTCAACTGGAAAAGATCGTCCATTCTCTTATCATTGAACACCAACTTTGCAAGTGTGGTCTTTCCCAACCCTCCAATACCCACTATGGGAATAACACAAACACTTTCATCTCCACAACCATCACCATGAGGGTGAGGTTGCATCAAAAGCTTGATAATTTCTTCCCTATCACTTTCCCTCCCAATCACCCCCGAAGCATCAACATGGGAATAAGTCACTTCTCTCCTTTGGACAAGTCTGTTGTCAACATCAATTCTCTCAAGACCAAACTTGTTCCCATCAGCTGCTATCTTATCCAATCTACGTCTAACGTGTTTGATTTGATGAGCCATCCTAAAACGAAAAACAAGAGAATTAGATGAAGAAAAGAAGTGAGCTACCTTCATCCTTGTGCTGTCTGAAGCTTTGAGAACTTGCTTTCTGAGGTTTTGGCACTCAAGTCCATCCAACACATCTTCAGCATCCAAGCATACAGTCTGAATCTGTCTGATCCATTCACGCAATCCATGTCTCTGCTCCTTCTTATGCTCTGCGTCCAAAAGCACACCTTTCACAATTGACAAAGTATCTTTGATCCCTTTGATATCCTCGTACACTTCACAGACACGAGAAGCTTCTTCACAAACAAAAGAAGCAAGCTTCCTTAGCAGTGACTCAGCAATATCAAAGACAAAATATTCGGCCATGTTCTTCACGAAAATGCTGAAACAGAGTTGGTATACAAGTTTGATTGATAATATGATATATCTTGAATTTAAAGTCATAGTAATCAGTGACTTTAATATACCTCATTATTCTGTTTACTCACCCTTCTCTCACATATAATTTCAAGTTGTATGGATTCTTTCATGGCAACAACCAAGGATGTGAACGGAGCGTATAGAATACGGGTAATAGTTCTCCCGCACTCTATCCTATCCGTTGAATAAATATTCGTCTCGTACCCGTTCGTCGGATATTCGTTATGTGGATACCCGTCTATTTTTTTTCATATTTACGGGTATTCACGGATACCTTACAAAATTATTTTAAAAATAAATATTTAATCATAAATTCAAATAAAATAAAATATATCACAGTCATAAATTTTAAATAAAGTTTAAATAAACTCAAGTTCATATAAGTCCAAATGATTATAAAAGAAATATAAAATGACGTTCAACACAATAAAAAAAATTTAATTAGTGTTTTGATCAACAAACTCAATTTTTCCAATTGATTCCTGAAAAATAAACAAAATAAATAAATAATAAACCTCAATTGTCACGTGACGTGACAAGTATTCTTATTTTGATTCCATCAATTGACAACAAGCATATCATAAACTTCATTATCTATATAGAGTTTGATAATATGTCCAATTTCAAAAAAAAAAAAGAGAAAAATGAATGTCAAGGGATGTACCTGAAAGAAGACAACGAGTATGGGTTTTTT
>Ga0214544_1002024_pt1 | contig 42734 bp, 18 predicted proteins | sample CNSS3metaG_FD_160074 | JGI IMG/M metagenome (GOLD analysis project Ga0214544, IMG submission 160074) | Root nodule microbial communities from cowpea collected in UCLA plant growth center, Los Angeles, California, USA - CNSS3 | ecosystem: Host-associated > Plants > Roots > Nodule | place: USA...
AATTTTAAGAAAATATATATATTATATTTATTTATAAATATATATATATATATATATATATATATATATATATATATATATATATATATATATATATATATATTAGTAATCTATGCAGAAAAATAATATAAGGGAGTAAGAGTAGAATTAACCATAACAAAAAAATCAAGATCGAGTAACCTATTGTACAAGATATTTAGATTCATCTGAGCCATTGATCATTTCAGATTAAATCAGACGGTGCAGGTGAAAAGGGAGCATGATGGACCCAAACTAAGAACTGCCTTGGTAGACACTGCACTTTGCATAAATTTCCATACGGCGGAAGAAGAGGTTCTTCTGATAATCCCCGTTCGTCTGAAAAACCTGCGCAGTTCCTTACTGTGAGTATTGTTTCTTCTTATTTTTTTTTTTTTTTTGCTTTCTCTTTTCTCGTTCTCTCTTCTTAGTTTTCAAAGCCCTAGGTTTTCAGAACATCGCGTTTTTATCTTCTTTTTTGTTGATTTGGGAACAGTTACTTCATGTTCTAGTGAATTGGTTTTGCAGGGTCGATTCGAATTTCGAACATGTCTCCGTCGTTGGATCTTCCTCCCAAGGGTGGTTTCAGTTTTGATCTATGCCGAAGAAATGCAATGCTTGAAAGCAAGGGTCTCAAGGCCCCAACCTTCTTGAAAACTGGGACCACTATTGTCGGTTTAGTTTTTCAGGTTTGGAATCCGCCACTCTTCTATCTGGTGTCTTACTACTGTTATGACGTATTTCTTCGTCGCGGTGGTTTATATTTTTGTTGAGGTTTACTTGTTCTCTACAAGGGTTTGTGTTCACTCTTTGTTTGCTTCTTTATTTATCGTGAGTTTGTAACTGAGATTGCGAGTGGTTTCCCATAGAATCATGGATCCAAGATGTGAAATCATTGTTCGGCTTGGGAATGTTGTATGAATTAAATAATTTGTTCTGGTTGTCTTTCCTTCTGCAGCTGAAGAAGTTTATCTTAAGTAAATGTTAAGAGTTTAGTTGAATTGAGTGTTGATGGTTGGGTAGATTTGCTTAGGTTGTGAGGTATTGAATGCTTAATTGTTATTTTTTTTGTTATGGCAATAGTTGGTTCTGAAATTGTGCATTGTTTTATAGGGAGAGAATATGGTAAGCCTAGACTGGCTCTGGATATCTTATTTTTATGTTTCGGAAATGTTGTATTAAGTAGGAATGTTATTCCTTTCCCTCTTGTATTTTAATGTTTAATTTGTATATTATATCCAAAGTTGAATTTTCTCATGTAATAAATTTGCCTCAGGATGGAGTCATTCTTGGAGCTGATACTAGAGCAACTGAGGGACCTATAGTTGCTGATAAAAACTGTGAGAAAATTCATTATATGGCACCCAACATATATTGCTGTGGAGCAGGCACAGCTGCTGATACAGAGGCCGTAACAGGTATTTGTGTTAAATGCATCTTTCTTACGCATTTTTGCGTTATGCCTTATGGGTAGTTGCATATGGATCATCTTTAGTTTTTGCTTGATGTTATTAGTATAGTAGAACAGTTGAAAATGTGAAGTTTGTTATTTACTGTAGACATGGTTAGCTCACAGCTGCAACTACATCGTTATCACACTGGTCGAGAATCACGAGTTGTTACAGCTCTGACTCTTCTTAAAAAACACCTATTCAAGTTGAGTTTCAGAACTTGCTCATGAGGTAAATTTTCTCTCTATCAGCGACTGGATCTGACTCTTTTAAACCATTGTGCAGTTATCAAGGTCATGTCTCCGCTGCTCTAGTGCTTGGTGGGGTTGATATCACTGGACCTCATTTGCATACAGTTAGTTCATTGCTTAAAACTTTTCTGTTATACTCAAGTTTCCTTGTTTTGAATGCCTATAGTTCAATTTCTCATTATCTTTGATGACTTGTTTTACAGATTTATCCTCATGGGTCTACTGACACCCTTCCATTTGCAACAATGGGATCAGGTTCACTTGCTGCAATGTCTGTATTTGAATCCAAGTACAAGGAGAATTTGAGTGTAAGTAAGCATATTAAGGAACAGAATTTACTATAGTAGTTTTTAGGAAAGACACCTTTTGTTAGAGGAGTTCATTTGGTAGATTTTCGTTAAGTGGTGGTGCCATGGTGGAATGGTGTGATGGATTTTTTTTTCCAGCTGCCATATGCAATTTGCAAAGCGAGGTCTGCTATAACAGTTCCGTAGACCACAATAAAATGTTTGTATGTGGGAGTTTTGGCCTTCTGCCATTGATAACACTGGTTTGATTGCGTTCTGTCAAGAAGTTGTTCAATTTATAATCATTTCAATGGAGTGGTATGAAGCAAATATGTCAATTTCAATTCTAAATGTGAAACTGCTCATTGTATTTGTTACAATTGATAATTGATACTGGTGACGTTTTTAACTTATAATGTCAAAATGCTGAAATTTAGTAGAAATTTTAATTTGATATGAACATTTTGATGTGGTGTAGAGGGATGAAGGCATACAGATAGTTGTTGAGGCAATATGTGCTGGTATTTTTAATGACTTGGGAAGTGGAAGTAACGTTGATGTTTGTGTGATAACTAAGGTCAGTGCCTTCATGCTCAATTCTGCAGTTTGTTCTTTGAGGAGAGCCATCTAACTTAAATTTCTATGCAATTTCTTCACTAATGCTTCACAGGGAAACAAGGACTATCTCAGGAACCACCTTCTACCAAATCCACGCACCTATGTCAATCCAAAAGGCTTTGAGTTCCCCAAAAAGACAGGTTTGTTGCAAACTCTGTCAATTTATTGTACTTGAACTGCAACAACTCTTATGGTTTTGCATAGCATTGTGTAAACTGTCAACTGTTTGTAGTCTAGTATGACATTGTGTGTCACCATGTGAACATTATATTTTGGGAATTTTGTGTTGTGAAGTATTCGAAGTTAGATAATAGTTGAAGTTTTACAATTTCCTTTCAAATTCTAGTAATTTGCATTTTGCCGCCTTGTAAGTCCTATTTGAACTATCTTCTTGAACTGATGAGTTAACATTGTGTGAATAGCCTCTTTTGTTGCTATTTCTTTAAATAATTGGGTACTTGACGGAGTTTCGAATTTGATGTACATGTTTTTCGAATTAAAGAATCTAAGGTACCTAATAGCTGGACATATGTTAGGATGAAATGGTAACACATATGTCAGGCCATATATGGAGGGCAGGGGAAAAATGCGATGGTTAAGGATTTTATGAGCATTTACAGTGTGACAACCAGTACGTGTATATGTGTTAGGAAAGTAGCTGAGAATGGAATCAGTTAGGATTCCTTCTGATGGTTTGAGAAGATAGTAAAACACTGAATTACCTGGCTTTTTCTGTGTGTTTGCACATCCTTATTCTGCTTCCTTTTTTCTTTCTTCAATCAGATTAGAAAATGTTCCTGGTTTTGTACTAAATATAAATATAAATTCTTCATTGCAGAGGTCCTCTTAACAAAAATTACCCCGTTGAAGGAGAAGGTTGAAGTGATTGAAGGGGATGCTATGGAAGAGTAACGATCTTCCCAAAAAAATAGTTGGTGTTTGAGTATGAAAACTTAGTCAATGGCTGTGATATTTAATTGTTGTACTGTCAGAACTTTGGCTTTTATTACCAATTTTTTTTTGAATTTAATTAGATTGTTGCAAGTTATTTGGTCAAATCTCAAGTTAGTTGGATTGTCGCGAGAAAATGCTCATTAACAAAACTCCAAATAGAAGCAAATAAGCACCGAATAGCTCTATACAATTTGAATGATGAAAAATGTTTTTTTTTTAATTATTTTTTTATTTATCAAGTTTATATATATATATATATATATATATATATATATATATATATATATATATATATATATATATATGCAGAAACGGTGTCTAACGATATTAACTTTGTTGGTAAACTTATACAATAAGGAATCAATATTTTGTAAACAACTCTCTAAGGAGCAAATTGTATATCTATCACTATAGGTGACAAAAGATATGCTTGATCTTTGCCATCAAAATAAATTCCATTCAATGTATACCAATGTAGTTATTTAATTAATTTCCATTGTTGTCATCGTAGTTAAATTCTTTGAAGATAATTGTGTTATTTTGGGGAAAGAGTGAGTGTTTACTATTTTTTGGGAACAGTGTAGTGTGAATAACACAGTGGCATGGACATAACAGGTCTTATCTTTCAGTTCCACATGGCTTGGGTTTGAATTATGGGATTTTTTCTGTTAATAAGCACTTGATATGGTATACATTTCTAAGGTTGTTGGCTTTCGTCTAAACTTTGGATTGTGAAAAACATGAGAATAAGTAATATTATATTTATTTACCTATTATTATATGTATTAATTTCAACCTGTTATTATCATATTCTGAATCCCTGTACTAATTAGTATATTGAATTAAGTTCAATAGCCCAGTTTGCTTATGAATATACAAATTTTTGGTCTTAAAGAGTTAAACTATTTATGACTTTTTTTATCTATATATTTGTCGGTTTCCTACATGTAAACAAAACCAATACAAATCTTTTTTTATACTAATTCAAATGTTAAAATATTTTCTAATATTGACATACACATCGGAAAACATTAAGATAATTTGAATGATACAAGTGATAATACTGGTGACATTATAACTCAATTTAATATTATTTTTTAAAATATATTTAAAAAACATTCAATTTTTCAAACAATATTAGTACTCAAATAATAGTATTAATTGAAAATAAATTATATGTAATAGTTTTGTTATACTAATAAATACGTAGATGGTGTAAATGGTGTAAATGTTGTATTTGTCTACACTTATCTTTGTAACATGAGAAATAACATTTGTTTGAGTATACAAAAGGTTCGATACTTGGGAAATATGAAGAGTAAATCACAACTTTAAATAATAGAAAGACTAAAATTTAGTAAATAAAAATGATAACTCACTTTAGTGCATCGACACGTAGTGACTGCTGACATCAATGTTTTTGTTAAGATTAATAAATATTTTCGAACCTCATTATTATATAATTTAAGGGTTAATTAAGAAACCAATATATTTCAGTTGAATATTTAATTAAACAAAATTAATATTAATTTAAACTATAATTTACTGATATTATCATTTGTGTTATGAACACAAATCATGCAGTGTAAATATAAAATAATTTTATACCATCAATTAACTAAGATTACTATGAGCAGACAGTTAAAATATTTATTGTAAAATTAATTAATAAGTTTATGATATAATAATTTAGGTTGAAATCGGTATAAATTTGATGTGCAGCCTATGCATAAGCGTGTTTCTAAGTCCAAGTTTTACTATAACTCAGAATCAGTTAATTGTAGCAGGAGAGAAAAGAAAAGAATAAGCACGTTACAAACGAGAACAAGGTTCGTACAATTCGTATGTTTGTTCACTCACAACTCTACAACTAAAATACAGGTCTAGTTCATGGTCTACCCTGTTTCTCTCCAATTACTTTGTTCGTATCTATCATTTCAGATTTGAAGTGTGTGAGCACATGAAGATTCTCTCAAGGGCCCAAGGTCGTCTTTTTTGTTTCTTCCTCTTAGATAATTGCATTCCTATTATCATATGTATACCCGTTTCACTCACGGTTGCCTTTTGTAATCTGATTTTTATTTTTTGGTTGCAGTTCTAAAGTTTCGGTTTGCTCTTAAATGTGGGAAAATAGACCCTTTGTCTTGCAAGTTTTCATCCTCCTTTTCAAATGGGTCTTCGTCTGAATCGTATGGGAAAGCTAAAGTTGATTCCTTTATGGATGATACCTCCCATTCCCAAGACGATGCTTTGAAATCGGAGGCCATGAGGAAGACAGTGCATGATGTATGCCGGGTCTTGGACACTGGTCCCTGGGGACCTGCCCTTGAGGACGCCCTCAACACGTTTGATGACATGCCTCAACCAGAATTGGTAGTTGGAGTAGTAAGGAGGTTGAAGCATGTGAAGGTGGCATTGCAGTACTTTAGGTGGGTGGAGACAAAGACTGAACGGCCGCATTGCCCTGAAGTGTACAACGCACTTCTCATGCTCATGGCCAGGACAAGAAATTTGGACTACTTGGAACAAATTCTTGAAGAAATGGGTCAAGCTGGATTTGGACCCTCTAATAATACTTGTATCGAGTTGGTTTCTAGTTTTATCAAGTCTCGGAAGCTAAGAGAAGCTTTTGGTGTTATTGAAACTATGAGGAAGTTCAAGTTTCGCCCTGCTTATTCGGCTTATACGACACTGATTGGTGCTCTCTCTGCAGCTCATGAAGCCGATCTCATGCTCACTCTCTTGCATCAAATGCAGGAAATAGGTTATGAGGTAAGTGTACATTTGTTTACCACACTTATTCGTGCTTTTGCCAGGGATGGCCGCATTGATGCTGCTCTATCCTTGCTGGATGAGATGAAGAGTAACTCCTTTAATGCTGATATTGTTCTCTATAATGTATGCATTGACTGTTTCGGAAAAGTTGGTAAGTTGGATATGGCTTGGAAATTCTTTCATGAAATGAAATCACAAGGGTTGATACCTGATGACGTGACATATACTAGTATGATAGGGGTTCTTTGCAAGGCAGAGAGGTTGGATGAAGCTGTAGAGTTGTTTGAAGAGCTTGATAGAAACAGGAGTGTCCCTTGTGTATACGCTTATAATACCATGATAATGGGTTATGGTTCAGTTGGGAAATTTGATAAAGCATACAGTTTACTTGAGAGGCAAAAGAGAAAAGGATGTATACCTAGTGTAATTGCCTATAATTGCATTCTGACTTGCCTCGGAAGGAAGGGAAAAGTTGAGGAAGCATTTAGAGTCTTTGAAGAAATGAAAATAGATGCAGCACCAAATCTTGCAACCTACAATATTTTAGTTGACATGCTTTGTAAGGCAGGGGACCATGAAGCTGCTCTGAAAGTTCGGGACTCCATGAAAGAGGCTGGCTTATTCCCTAATATCATGACTGTAAATATTATGATTGATCGACTATGTAAAGCTCAAAGACTTGATGAAGCTTGTTCCTTATTTTTAGAATTGGACCATAAAGTTTGCACCCCTGACACAGTCACTTTTTGTTCACTTATTGATGGCCTAGGCAGACATGGCAGGGTGAACGATGCCTATATGCTTTATGAAAAGATGTTGGATTCTGATCAGACTCCAAATGCAGTGGTGTATACATCTCTTATTAGGAATTTCTTCAAGTGTGGTAGGAAGGAGGATGGTCACAAAATCTATAAAGAGATGATGCATAGGGGCTGTTTTCCTGATTTGATGCTCCTTAATAATTACATGGATTGTGTTTTCAAAGCTGGTGAAATTGAGAAAGGGAGGGCTTTGTTTGAAGAAATAAACGCTCGGGGTTTAACTCCTGATGTTCGGAGCTACTCAATTTTAATTCATGGTCTTGTGAAAGCAGGATTTTCAAGAGAAACATACAAGTTGTTTTATGAGATGAAGGAGCAAGGACTACATTTGGACACCCGCGCTTACAACATTGTTATTGATGGATTTTGCAAGTCTGGAAAGGTCAACAAAGCTTACCAATTACTGGAGGAAATGAAGGCAAAGGGTCTCCCACCAACAGTTGTAACTTATGGTTCAGTCATTGATGGACTTGCCAAAATTGACAGACTTGATGAAGCATATATGTTATTTGAAGAAGCAAAATCAAAAGGTGTTGATTTGAATGTTGTGGTCTATAGTAGTCTTGTTGATGGGTTTGGGAAGGTTGGAAGGATTGACGAAGCATATCTAATTTTGGAGGAGTTGATGCAGAAAGATCTGACTCCAAACACGTACACATGGAACTGCTTACTTGATGCATTAGTGAAAGCTGAAGAAATTGATGAATCTCTTGTGTGCTTCCAGAACATGAAAAACTTGAAATGCCCTCCGAATGAAGTAACATATAGTATTATGATAAATGGTCTTTGTAAGGTTAGAAAATTTAATAAGGCCTTTGTTTTTTGGCAAGAAATGCAGAAAGAAGGGTTAAAACCAAATACTATCACATACACTACCATGATTTCGGGACTCGCAAGGGTTGGGAACGTTCTCGAGGCAAAAGACCTCTTTGAGAGATTTAAGTCAAGTGGGGGCATACCTGATTCAGCTTGCTATAATGCTATGATTGAAGGATTAAGCAATGCCAATAAGGCAATGGATGCATATACACTTTTTGAGGAAACTCGACTTAAAGGCTGTCGTATATATAGTAAAACATGTGTTGTTCTTTTAGATGCTTTGCATAAGGTGGATTGTCTTGAGCAGGCAGCGATTGTTGGTGCTGTGTTGAGGGAAATGGCAAAGTCTCAACATGCAACAAGATTGTCTTGAGAACAGGTTGTATATATTTACGCCGAATTAAGTGGTGGTCTTCTCAGAAAGTGCTTGCGTTGATAACCCTTTTCCCACTGATTATGCAAATTCTGAGACAAAGCAAGAAATTTTTATGTCCCAGTTCTTTTGGAAAGGTATATGGTCCTAGCCTCAAAGGGAATTCTTACTAATTACAATAGTTATTCAAATTCCAAAGTATCCGGCTGCTTCATGTAAATGAGTTTTGATTGTTTTATGCTACACATCGTTCTAACTTTTACCAATATTTAGTATGTGTTTCAGATTCACATGGACATTCATGTTTGATAATTTTCCTGGGAACGAATGTCTATAACTTCATTTGTTTGTGTGATTTACATATGTGCCACATGTTGTACTCTGTTTGGAAGATTGTAATATTGCATATTGTATTATTTAGATTCTTATACATGTTGGAGCAATATATTTTATGATTATAAACAGGATAATAATCATGCAGTGGTCGATATGCTATGTCCATGTTCTCAAATCACCTTGTTAACTTATGTTTTTTATGCTTGTTTGAGGCATGGGTATAAATGTTCTAAACCATGGATTCTGAGCCTTTATTATTATTCTTAATGTGTTATAAATTTTATTGCAGGGGGGAAGTTCCCAATTGATTTCTCTCTCCTGTAACTTTTTCCCATGATTGGAAGGACATTAACTCAAATTTGACTGGCAATGGAGTGTCTTCAGGTTCTATCTATACTGAGTTAAATGGAAGTTGGAGGCCATTTTTTACCAGTCTCACTCATTTGTCAACTCTTCGATGATTCATTTTCATACACTTTAAATTTTCTTACCAAAGTAATTGGAACTTCAGGAAAAGTATATTTATATTTTACATGATGTTATTGGAATGTAATGATTTTGGCATCATTTGAGATTTATTTCAATGTTGTGACAAGTTGCTGTAATGACATTTGATGTTGGGTGCCAATAAATGTAAAGCTGGAAAGGGAAAAAAAGTGAAAGAGAAAATGTAATAAAAACTGTGATGAGAAAGTAAGAGTGAAATAAGTACGTGATTATATGAAAAAAAAAAGGGTGAAAGAGAATACTGTGCTTATGGATCTAATCTTGAGCTATTTCTCTATCAAGTCCTTATTCTATTATTGACTGATCAGCCATTTTTTTTTTTCATATCTTTTTGTATTTGTCTCATAAGCTCTTTTTCACTCTTTCATTTGGGTTTTGGAACAAAAAGATAATTTCCTTATTTGAAACATAATTTTGTTTTGTATTTAAAACTATTCCGTAATCTCATACTTTTTGTATCTTTATATAATAATAATGTTGATAACTGTAATAGGTATGTGAAATGGTTTAGGGTTTAGGATGGAATGGTCTCAATTTTGTTTATTTGTTTTTTCTCTCTTTAAGATGAGTGGATTTCTTTTATGTTCAAGTTTAGTTATTTTTAAACTTCAGCTATTATACTTTTAAAATATTTAATTTCATTAGTTTCTTTTTGTTAAAGTAATTATAGAAAATACAGAAAATACAGTTTCTTTTAGGTATTAAATAGTATTTGGTATTAGAATTAAAATGCGTTAAATAATCTAAATATCTCGAATGTCAATATAAAATAAAAATATTGTTTAACACGATAAAACATGAACATATAAAACAGTTTTGACTATTAAAAAGAATTTAAAATTAACGTTGAATGAATCTAGAGGAAAAAAAATGTATATAGATATAACTGTAGAGATTTAGATTTAAAGGTTATATAAATTAAATGTGGATGTTTTGATCAAACGCAATCTCCACAACTATAATATTTGTTTGCTCATAATTACTGATATTGTAACGGTTAAAATGATCAAAATCTAATATTTTCCTTTCATCAATTTGAAAAGAAAATAAATTAATTTAGAATATTTCAGTAATAGGTAGAATTCAAATATATGAGGATCACATATAAAGAAGTACATGTAGTTAAAAAAAGATTTTGGCCTACCTTCAACGTTCAAATTAATTGAGACGGATAATATATAAATATTCTGAAATAAATGTGATAATATTTTAAATAATAATAAAATACAAACATCAGTAAATTATTTGAAATATATTTATGTTGTATGTACATAGAAATGTTATATTACACTAAAATTCAAATAAAAACATATAATATCCTCCAAAATCTTACCTGATTTAAATCTACAAATTCATCCTTTTACCCGACTCAACCATCTTTCTTCAAAAAAATATACAACAGAAAGAAAATGTTTGTTAATTAAGGAAAGCGAAGAATAATCGAAAGAAAGTGGTTATAACATTTTTTAATTCAAACACGGCGCTGCAATTCATATTAAGGAGATTTTTCTTTTTTTTTTTATCAACATTTTATAATATTCGTTTTAATTATTTTAAAAATTAATTATTTTATAAATAATTTATTTTTAATATTTTTTTACATATTTCTTTTGTCTTAAATCATTAATTAAATTTATTTTACATATTTTCTTTTTAATTTTATATTTAACAATTATTTTAAAAATTATATATTTATTATTAATTATAATTTAACTTTTTTAAAAATTAAAAAATACAAATACACGTGCATTATCGTGCTTTTGTAATCGCTAGTTAAGTGTAATGTTAATGGAAAATTTGTGTGTACACTTTTCAAAATTCTCATTCTTCATGCTGCTCTCACACTTCTCTCTAGTCATACCAAATAGCCTCATGGTACCCGCCACCTTCTTATGCAACGCAACACCATATCTCACCGTTACGAAATGGGTTTGTGAGATTAATTGGCGTCTAACCGGGTTGATCATCCCTTTCGTTGTATTCTTTATCTTCTTCTCTCTCCATTATTCCTCCACTTCGAACAGGTTTTAAAGTTTTTGACCCGTTAAGTTTTTTCTCCAACTCCCTTTTTCCGGCGAGAGTGAGCATGTTTTGAATAAGGAGGAGTTGCTGCGGTTGAAAATTGCGGTGTGTTTGGTTGGTGGCGCTAGGAGGTTCTCCATAATTGAAAATATACTCAAAGAGTACCCGAATTCGGATCTTTTTCTCCACAGTCCGTTGGATTCGGACACATTCAAGTTATCAGTTATCGCTCTTGAAGTCTGCGCCAAATGTTGCCGCCGTTTGAATCTTCCACCCTCAGCCGTTGCTGGAGGACGAGTCTTATGTTCGAGTCCTCACCGCGCACAACTCGACCAACCGCATCCAGATAATTTTCGTCGCTGTTTTTTCTCTACTTTATTTATTATATTCTGCTTGATAAGTAACAACGTAAAGTTATAGTGTTTCTGCAACAGGTGAAACCAGATTACCCCAATCTATGAGATCTATATCTACTAATATGTTTAACGTGACTTTATATAAAAATATGTAATATAATTTTTAGTAAAATAAATAAATCTTGTAATAAATATAAAAAAACTCCCAAATTCAGATAATACTATTTATCTTTATATCAAAAGAATTATTTTATAATTTTTTTAAAATAGCAAGATAACAATTAATCATATATAAAATATTAATCTTATAACAATTAATAATTATGTTTTATTTAAATTGTTGTAATTAGTAACACTCTCATACTTTATGGTTATAATTTATATCCATTTTTACTATAATTTTTTTTTATAGATTATTATTATTATTATTATTATTATTATTATATAAATTATCCTTTTTATGACAATAACTTCTTTTATTGAATTTAAAATTTATTGTATTTTATATCATTCTTTATTTTCAATCTGCACAGCGATGTATACCAACTAATTCGAGCATGGATGTTTTATTTTTTAATTTAATATTCAGGTTAAAAAATAAAAAATATAATTATTACCTATATTTTTATATTTAATATCTTGATTAAGAAATAAATAATATAATGTTTTTTAAAATTTAATATTCAGATTAAAAAATAAAAAATATAATTATTATTGACTATTTTTTTATATTTAATATCTTGATTAAGAAATAAATAATATAATTAATTTTATGTTTGACGAAAATATTTATTTATATTATTATCTATAACAAAGCAATGGAGGCCTTCACTTCCTTCTTCGATTCAAGAAACCGATGGAACTACGGTACGCTCAAGAGCACTTCCGTCTCAACTCTCCCCTCGTTCAATATCACCTCAAGAAGGTTCCCTTCTAATTTCTACCTTTTTATGATTCATTTCATTTTTTTTCTTCAATTACCCCAAAAATGTGGATTTCTTAAAGCTCTGAATATTGTTTTAAAATGTGTTTATTTATGAGTAGTTTATTTTGTTTTGTGTGTATTGATATTTATTTTATAACGATGTTTAACATGATTTTATTTAAAAATGTGTGATGTAATTTTTCGTAAAATGAATAAATCTTGTAATAAATATTAAAATTTTACAAATTCAGATAATATTATTTATGTTTATATTAAAAAAATTATTTTATAATTTCCTTTAAAATAGTTAGATAACAATTAGTCATATATAAAATATTAATCTCAGAACAATTAATAATTATGCTTTATTTAAATTGTTGTGATTAGCAACACTCTCATACCTTATGGTTATAATTTATATCTATTTTTACTATAGTTTTTTTTTTATAAATTATAATTAATTATACAAATTGTCCTTTTTATGACAATAACTTTATTATTGAATTTAAAATTCATTGTATTTTATATCATTATTTATTTTCAATCTGCACACCCGATGTATACCAACTAATTCGAGCATGATGTTTTTTTTTAATTTAATATTCAGATTAAAAAAATAAAAAAATATAATCATGACTATTTTTTTATATTTAATATCTTGATTAAGAAATAAATAATATAATTAATTTTATGTTTGACGAAAATATTTATTTATATTATTATTTATAATAATATATAAAGATGATTCTCTCTTTTATTTTTAACTGTTATTCTAAAAATTCTGTTTTGTCTTAATACGTTAACATTATTGATATTTAAAATGACTTACAAAATTAAATATTTATATTTATATTAAAATTTAGTGGTAAAAGTCATTAATTAAGTTAATACCAAACTGATACATATGAACGAAAGTAGGTATCATCCAACTAATTAAACTTAGATTCAACATATTTTTTAATTGATATTATTTATTTAAGATAGGAACTAATATTATATCTAGTTATTGGTTTTAAAATTTGTTCTGATAGATTCAATGGTTTTATACACCTTATAAGTTGAAACTAACAATTTAAATATATTTTCATTTTCCAACTTTTTGGAATGTATTTTAAAAATAAAACTCTACAAACCTTCTATATATCAATGTGAGAAATATTTGCACTGGAAACAACATGAAACATGAATGATACATGCATATGAATATGAAACGGAGAAGCTAAAGGGTATTCTCTTTTGGATCAATGGAAGGAATATTCTTGAAAGCCTATTTTTTTGGTGAGTTTAATGGCGATGAGAGCCAAAATGGTAGTTCCAAGAACAAATGCAACATCAAGTATGGCTTTGATCACGTTCAATTGAGACACAGTTTGTCCAGTTTTCTTGACCACCATGGCAGTCTTCATGTTAGTTTGAATATCTTCCTTTTATCTTCATGTTAGTTTGAATATGCATGCAGGTGGATTATTATAACTAGATTAAATATGTTTTTAGTTTCTAAATTTGAACGTGAAATTGAAATTTGTTGTTGTTACAAACTTTGATATAGTTTTATTTATAAACTTTAACAGTTGTTGATATAATTATTTTAATCCAAGTATAATTTTCTGACCGACATTTGAATTGAAACATAAATAGTTCAAACGTCAACCTGAAATCCTCGAATACTATATTTATTAATTTTAAAATTTGTGTACTCAAAATTTGGAACATAAAACAATTATAATTTTATGTGAAAAAGTTAATGAAAAAGCTAATCCAAGCAGTTTCAGATTTTCAAATTACCCGAAGAATGAGCCACAAAAGAGAGGTGAAAGCGTTCAGTGGCAATAGCCTGCGAGGGAAGGGTTTCTGCGTCAAAACTGAAGCCAGAGCTTTTCAACGGAACAGCCTCATCGACTTTCACGAAGAAGTAATTTGTGGTAGGACTCATTTTCTGCCGATAGATACTTGCACGAGGAGTAGCCATGTGAAGCAATGAAGGAAACTGATAAAACAAATGCGAGAGAGAACTAAGCCGTTGATAAGCTATTCCAATGTTGCAATCACCCTGGTGGGGGTATGGCCAAACAAGGTCTGTCTTAATTTTCCTTCATTTATGATTCATTTATTGAAAAAACTATACTTGTTCAATTCAAGAATTCAAATTTAAAAGCTTATTTTACGAGGACAAAAGTATTTAAATACAATATATTAAAAAAAATATATTCTCTATTAGCAGTGTATTTGTAATAGTTATATTAAATTGCTAAAATATATATTTTTTTCGATAATTTTGAACGTTACATACAAATTTTATATCATTTAAACATTTTTATTTAAATTGTGTAAATATTCCGTGATTTTAAATTTTAGATTATTTTTCAAAAAAAAATTAAAATTGGTTTGGAATAAGAGGAATTAGGTCAGGGCGTGGTATTTTTTACCAAAGCAAGATATGTTGCACACTACACTTCATTAGCAACTTTCGAATTGGTCGAGCATTTAGGTGAGCAATTTTGAATTCATTTCACACTTTATATTACAACGCCCGACTTTCAAATTGGTTTGCAATTTAAGTGAAATTTTAAATTGGTTCGACATTCATATTGCATAGAGATTTTATGTTTTTCAATTTGTTCACGTTTCTCTCTTTTGGAATTCTTCTTTTCCTTCTTTTTCTAGCTTTTCCTCTTTAGTTTTAAATTTCAGGTTGTTTTTCATCTTCTTTATCCCTTCTTTCAAATTTCAAATTCTTTCTCATCTTCTTTATCTCTTCCTTCAAATTTCAGGTACAGTTTTCCATCATGTTTTCATTTTCTTATTCTAGATTTTTCTTATTTTGCCACCAAATCCCTAATTCCTATGATTATTGGAAGGAAATTTAATATAGAAAGAGCTCTATTGCATTTTCTGAACCTACTGCTCATCGTTTTCTTCTCATTCTTTTCTATCAATGTCCAAGCTTTAAGTTAAATCTTTTCTTTTTAACTAGTATTTATACTTGTGCATACGCACGGGTAACTTTTATTTTTTATTTTTTTAAGTTATTTGAACTGATTATATAATTACTTAATAAAATGTAACATGTGTTAGTTTTCGTAATAATTATTATTAAATTAGTTTATTTTGTGTTATATATTAAAATGTAGGAGAAAGATAAGTAACATTTTATTTGATTAGTTTGTATATATTTTTTTTAATATATATATATATATATATATATATATATATATATATATATACATATATATATATATATAACGAAGAGAATGTGGTGGTGGATGATAACAGTCATGGTTTGGACGAACCTCAAATTCAACATTTGCTGCAATTTGCAAAGGCAATCAGAAAAGACTACCCTAATGAAGATTGGCTACATTTGATTGTTCTCACTCATGGTAAAGATATCTTTTGTTTATTAGCATATACCCTTTGAATTTGGTTATATATTTGTTTTCTTAGAAGATAAACTAACTAGACTAATTGGAGCCAATAACAAATCAGGTTGCACCGTAGAACATCACTATGGTAGTTTCTTTCTAATATGAATAAAAGGTGATTTTAGTTTTTCAATTTGAAATCATCATGCATGTATTTGCTTTCGTCATATGTTGTTAATGTTTATTCACAAAATGAAGTGGAGCTTTAGAAACATAGTTTGTGTACAGGTGCAGATTTGTTCTCATGAACGTTGATAATGTTTATGTTGTAATTTCAAAAGGGATCAATTGTTTATCTCTTCTCTTTATTGGTATTTTCAAGAGTCTAATTTGTGATTTTGCTTAAATATGTTTTCTTTATATTTAACTTTAAAAGTTGTATTGTATCTTCTATTCTTATTATCTGATGAAGGGGAGAAAGATTTCATGAAGGAAGAAAGCACTTGATTGTTGGGAGCATTCCAGAATCATCTTGTGATTCATGGCCCCAGATAGCTATAGAACACTTATAAAAGAAACATGTGTTTGAGAGGTTGAATGGAGCAATGAGAGAGAATAACTCACTCTTCCAAAGCCACAGTACTCAACAACAATGGCAGTAGGAATGGCAGGGATGAGAATGGAAAGCTTGGTGCCAAGAATAACTTCTTGCAAGTGGAGAAGCAAGTTTCAAAGAGTGGCACATGGAACCTTGGAAACAAGAGTTCGATCAGACTTCTTGCGAAGTGAGTTTGAGGACTTGCTGTGTGCAGTGCGACCATGTCTCATTTCCCTGGTCAAAACCTTCGGATTCCCGTTCTCCAGTAGCCATGGTTCATGTTGGTGAGAATCCATTTTTGTTACCTGCGTGAGGTTTTAGCAAGAACAAACACAAGGACACAAGGAGTGCAAAATGTGATGCAATAAGCCTTTCCTTTTTGCTGCACAAACCCCAAAACTGGTATCTTCTTGCGGTTCGTATAGATAGCTACGTGTGCATGTATTTTTGTTGGTGAAACAGAAGAAGCTAAGGGTGTATTTATAATAAACCTTTTGAAATCTATGTGGGAACCTTCCTTGAAGTTTCCCTTGCTTTTGTTATATAGGATTATCTAATAATTCCTCTTAAGTGTCATTCAGACATACAAGTCATATGAATGACATTTTAGTAATAGTGCCTTAGATATCTCAATAGGTGGGTGAATCTAAGTATATATTTGAAACCAATACAATCATAAGCCTGATTCCTTACCTTTATTGTTCTGATATACCAGTTATGTTTGGTCTGAATAGGTAGATATTTGGCCATCTCATCAAATTAAGCAGCATCTAAGGCTACTTGTATTTTATGAAGGCAATTCTGGTTATATTTTATTGGAGCATTTTTTATTTGAAAGTTGAAACATATAAATAGTCAATAAGAAAAAGATTCATTAGGTTTTATCACCATCGCTGTGCTTGTTGAATGTGGAGGTTATACTTAATGACATGATGAATTCAGGAACTACAACTACGGTGCTGTTGGAGAAGCTTTGAAGGTGGATCTTCTAAGCCATTTAGAATACATAAAGCAGAATGCAACCCTTGCTTTCCAGGCTGCAATATGGAGATGGATAACACCAATAAAGAAGTATCAACCTTCTGCTCATGATGCCTTCGTTGGCAACTGTAAGCCTACCAAGAATGACACTATGGAGAATCGCGTTCCTAGTTTTGGCACTACAATGAACATTCTCTATGGGGAGGGTGTTTGTGGTCAAGGTGATGTGGACACCATGAACAATATCGTTTCCCATTACATGTACTATCTTGATCTTCTTGGAGTTGGTAGAGAAGAGGCTGGACCCCATGAATTACTTACATGCGTTGAGCAGGTTCCTTTCAATCCATCTTCCAAAGCTGCCTCATCAACTTAGATTACATTTATTAGCATGCGATGATACTGTTGTGCCAATCCCTTTTAAAGTGTAAGTTAATAAGGGTTCTTTAAATTATTGGTATGCAATAATTTTGAACTGTGTATGGCAGTGTGCGGATTCATTTAGCTTTTCTTCGTTGCTGTGTAGTAGTTAAGTCATATTGTAATACCATACGGCGTGAAAAATTTGTATCTGGTATATATGTACGTTGTGGGGGCATTTTGTCGTTATCGTTATTACATATACATTCCTTGGTTGCAATGTAAATTTGAATATCTTCATTTCTTTGAAGTCATATTGGTCTTCATTAGTGGCTAACCATATAAGTTGTTTATGCCACTTGTTTAAAATTACAAGTAAATAGAACTATTACGCATTCGTTAATCTCTTTGTGTGTAATTTAATTTAATTACACGCTTAGTTATTCTTTAAGTTTCATTATTCATTTGTTTTATTTTATATGGTTCTTAAATTTTTAAAAGTGTAAGAAAATTATGATTTTTCATCCAATTAGCAGGAAAACTATTAACTAATAAACATTAACATTTTTAACTTGTGTTTAACGTAATTTATCATCAAACTATACGACAATTTACAAAAGACTTGATTGAACTTTTGTTAATGAAAATCTCGTGAAAAATAAATCTAAAGAATACTTGAAAGTTAAAAAATATAATATCACATTCATTTAATTTGTGGGATTTACTTTTCCCGTGAACTTTGTTATAATCATAGTCTTTTTAAACATCAATCGAGTTTCATAGCTTTTATAAAAGTGAATTCAAGGAATAAGGTTCACATTTTGAACCAATTAAAAAGATACACAAAAAAACGTTCTCAACTATCTCTATTTCAAAAGAACTAAATTGATATTATTTATAAAATAAAAAGGCTAAAATGAATTTGAAAATAAAAGGCAAAAGAATAATTTAAATTCTTTCTTTCTAAACAACTATATTTTAATTTAAATAAGTAATGATGAACATACACCTTCATTTTATCTATACCAATTATACACTTTTTTTTTTTCTATTTCTCTTTTTATCACATCATATAACTATAAATTTACCATTTTTATCATCTCTTATGTATATATTAAATGTTGATATTTATTTTTGTGTGTGTCCATGAATCATTTTTCAATCTAAATATTCAAACATTCTTTTTCAGACAGTTGTCTTGTGTTCATCAAATATAATATAGCAAGCACGAGATAGTATTACATTCCTCTGTGGCCCAATTTTGGAAAATGGATAGAAGTGCCCAGAAATTGAAGGGGTGCAAAAAGAAAAAAAATCCAAATATAAGGACTTGGTCATTCTCACCCATTGTTATATCTAAACTCCTAAAGTTGGTATTTTATAAATTCATGAGATTGTCCTTTACAACTTTTCGTTATATTGTTGGGTATTTTAAAGAAAATATTTATGTATAACAAAAGCAGATTATATTTATGCAGAGGGGGTGTGAATACTTAAGATTTCTTTTTAAATTCTGGTAAATATTTTTAAAAAAATAACTTAAAAAATATAGATGAATGCGATAATGTAAAATAAATCATACCAAATTAAAAAAAAGATTAGGATAAAAACATGAATGAGATGTTCAATAACAAATATAAAAAGAAAAAAAAGTGAATTAAAAAAATTATATAATTGAAAACAAAACATAAATCAACAACAATTGTTGTTCTCTTTTATGTCTAGGTTGTCGATTTGTTCTCTTGTTAATATTCTTAAGGCTTATAATAGAGTGAATATGGATTTTTTAGAGACTAATATATTTATAAATTATAACATAAATATTTAAAATAAATCCAGAAACTTCTGAGGTAAATAAGATTATTTAAAATTTAAAAACAATTTAAATTTTTATATTATTTTTTATCTCATATAAATGACTTTCATCTTCATACATTTTCTTATTTAAGTTAATGTTGTTATCTAAATTCTAGTTAGACATATTTTTTAAGATTTTAATTGGAATTTATTAATGCAAAATCAGTACCAAAATATAAAGATGCCACATTTTAAAAAACCGTCGTTAAAAGTAGGTTCCAAGAAAAACAATATTAGTTAAAGAAGAAAAGAAGGAGAACGTCATTGAAAGTGAGAAATGACTGGTTTGTTAGAAGAACTTTTGTCAATTTCCCTATTATTTTGTAAAAGAATTTTTGCCGCCCATATTAGTTGAAAATCGACTAAATAATAATAATTTATTTAATATCCAATCTTTATAAATAACTAAAATATTTAAATTTAATCATTTTTAATATTTTCTTAAAATTTATTGAACGTTTTATATACGTTTCATCTTTCATATTTAAGTGAAGTTGTGTTAAATTGATAAATAAATTTAACTACGATTATAAAATACATATGAAACATTAAATTAATTTCACATAATTTAATTATAAAAACTCACTTCACACATTTTTTAAGTTAATTGATTAAATTTGATTAAAATTTTAAAAAATAACTAATTTTAATTTTTATTAAAAATTAAGAGATAAAAATATATATGACCCTCATCTTATTATGATTTAATTTTCTTAAAGTTATATTTTTTTTGTCAAAACACGAACTTAGTTTTTGTGACACTTTCCTAGTATAGACTATAACAAGATATAGCACAGAAAACACTAAATCCATTGATTTTCATTTTTCAAATTCGTTAACAAACATTACATCAGATAAAAAGGAAAATGAAAGGAGACTTTTTTTTTTCGTGAAAACTTCCTTAAAAAATAAAACTTTCCATAACTTAAGATTTGATTAAGCACGATTACGATCTGTATTAGGTACTGATAAAGACACAGCAGAGAGAAATTCATACATGGCTGTTTCGTCTTTTTTATGATTTTTTTATTTGGTTATAATGTGGCAGTTCAATTATTATGATCGAAGAAGTTGACGAAGAGAGGTGAATTATAAGAAACATGGAAAATGAGTGTTTTATCTTTCTCCCATGATATGATTTAAGAGTTTTCGAAAGTCCCACGTGAATCCTCCTTAAAAAATGTTGTCGGGACAAACTTGTTTGCCAGATTTACAGTCAAATAATTCTGAGTTTGGACAGACATCGTTCAACACCTCATGTCATGCATAAACTCTTTCTTTCTTTTTCCAATTTTAATGCAATGAATGATCTTTCGTGTTGGATCCAATGTTACTTTGCTAATTAATAATACGAGTAAATCGCTAAATCCAAACACTAGTTTGTAAACGCTGAAGAAACGTGTGAGTGAATGAAAATTTTTAAATTAAATAATTGTATACAAATTTAGGTAGATGTGTGCTTATTGTTATTAAAACAACACTTTTAAGTGAATCACAAGTATACTAATGTAGAATAATAATTCTTCATAGTCGAGTCCAACAATAGTTTAAGTTTATTTTTGTTTTTCTAATGATTTAGATTGTACACTTATAAAATTATAGTTGATAATTAGATCGTAAAATTTTAATAATCTTGATCGTAACTCGAGTAATTTCTTTGGATTTATAGATAATATATGCCACATATAACAATTTTTTTTCAACAATTATCTTAGTAATAATAACACTTTTGATTTTGATTTTGATTTTATTTATCTAATCTACACAAGTGTCAATTATGCAAATCACAACAATACTTCAAATACAATAATTGATTTTATTATTTAAAGATATTTACAATAACAATGCAAATTCTAAAGTAGCTATTAAAAGAATAGTTAAATATGTTTTCAGTTCCTGAACTTTGATCCAAAATTGGAATTCGTTCTGAAATTTCGATACATTTTTTTCCTATACTTTAGAAATGGATGAATATAATTTTTTTAACCTAATTAAGTTAATTATTTTTTAGGTGTCAAACACATTTCCCATGTGATATTGAACCAAAAATATGTCAAACCGTATAAATAACTCCAATACTAACATGAAGCACATTCAAAATATCAACAAAATTTAACGTAATTGGGTTAAAATAACTATATTCATTTATTTCTAAAGTTTATAAACCAAAATTTATCAAAGTTTTGGACAATAATGAATTTCAGTTTTAGATTAAAGTTCATTGACTAAAACATATTTAACTCTTAAAAGAACATGCAATGAAAAAATATATTTCATTTACAATTCTTCTTATGTGAAATGTAATTAAGATTGATTTTTAAACAATAAATTAAAAAGAATCGTGATAGATAGAGAATATTAGTTTATAAATATAAATTTGTGTTATTTGACCTAAAACATAAAGATTTTCTTTTATGAAAATATAACGTATTATCGATTCTTTTAACTCTTTTATAAATACTAGTGTAAACAAATCGCGTCTGTGTGTACGCATTTTTTGAATTATATTAATAATTAATGATATTGTAATATTAAGTTAATAAATAAAACAAAAGTATATTTATAAAAAATAAAGTGAAATGTATGGAGAAAATATGAGAAAAATAACTATTTATGAATAGTAGAAGAAAAAAGAAGAAAGAGATAAGTAAATAGTTTTATAAAAACTTGTAAAAGTAACTGTTAATTTTAAAAAATTTAATAAATAATTAAATTGTAAAGAATAAAGTTGGAATTATGAAATACCAAAAGAGGAAATCCCCTTTATATATAGTCATAGATTTATTTAATAATTAAAAAAACATTTATTATTATAAAAATTATTGTATTCAAATAATGGAAGTTGGGGGATTGAAATCGTGGACTTTGTTGACCGAGTCACCAACATGCTCACGTTCTTAAGTTTTTTAATAAATTTGTGAAAGTGAAGTTGATAGAAACAAATAACCAGCACCATTTATGATTAAAAAATTATCAAACTTCATTGTGGTAAATTTAAGCACATAGTAAAAATAAACGATAAAAATAAATAATAGAAATACAGTGAGAATATATTGTTTGATGAAGAGGAAATAAAAGTAAAAATTAAATTTTAAAATTGTTTAAATTGTTTTAACGTTAATCTTATATAATCAATTATATAACATGTTTGTTTGTAAAAAATAAAGTAAGAAGTGATAATAATAATAATAATAATAATAATAATAATAATAATAATAATAATAATAATAAACATTATTAATACAAATAATGTTAATAAATAGTAATAACAATGATTTTTTTAATCATCATTCTACCTTTTTTTCATATTTTACTATCCAACAACTTTTATTTCTGATTTATTTTTCATTTTACCCAATAAAAATTCCGTCTCACTCGTGTATTAATTTAGCATTAATTTATGGTAGAACGAAAAAGACCACTCTTTCATATTAATAAATAAAACTTGGAGATGGTATTGCATAATTTTTTAAGTAAAGTCTCTGTCCTTTTTACATAGTCAATAATTGAGCCTCAATTAAGGTATTTAAAAACCACGTTTTTAAGTACATAGATCACAATTAATATAAATTTTCTTAACATTATTTTATACACAATAATTAATATATTTAAGGGATTATTGTGTAACAACAAGTTTAGTATATCCAAACTTAAAACCAAATTAAAAATAAATTAAAATTGAATTACATACCACTTTATAGAATTTTGATTATTTTACTAGATTTTGTTGTGTTTTTTTTCTAATGTATTTTCATAATATACTAATTATCACTTATTTTAACGTTTTAATATATATCAAAAAAGTATTTAAAATACCAAGAGGATAGCATAAAAAGAATTAATAGAAAACCTGGACTCCACTTTATAATATTTTTTGAAATGATGAAACTTCTTCCTTAAAATTAAAAGAAAAAGCTTAAGTGAGTTATTTAAGGATAAAATCAAAGTACTTTTTTTGGACATGAAATCAATGTACTCTATAAACATTATTTTTGGTCTTTAACAGATTTGATTTTTTTTGGATTGTAGCACAGAAGAAAAAGGTCTAAGTAATGATTAACAACATTGAACTTGGTCAATTGAAGAGTTGTTACGTACTTTAGCTATTTACGAAATTCAACACTCTCTTTGAACCGATACCTAGACAACTACACCATCTTCATCCTTAATATTAACTACATATTTCTATATAAAATTAATTTTGTGATACAATAATTGATGAAATTGTTCCAAATATTTAAAAGAACTGAAACTTTTGATTAGAAAATCTGCATTATTATTTTTTCAACTGGGTTTTTGAACTTGTACGTTTCGTTTTAGAAAAATAATTTCAAGGCATGGATATATGAAGATAAAATTTTATTAAATATTTGGAAAAAAAAATTAAATCATATTTACAAGTGGACTCTTTAGATGTTCCCATTTTAATTTTAAATTCAAAATCCAATCAACGAGTCAAACCATTCCAAAATTTTTCTTTAATTTAAACATATTAAATCATTGGATCAATTCTAGACCTCAAAACCCTATTAAAGTGTGGAGAAAAAAAAAGTTGAATCTATTTTTATTATTACATTTTCGGTTAAAAAGTGTGGGTTAGTTATATAATATAATATTAATATAATATAATATAAGATAATGATTATATGTTTTTATGATTGTATAATCCTATCCATCCACTTCCGAGAAACGGAATAATCGGCACCGTCCAAGCCACGTGTCAGTGTTATTTATCACAACCTTGTTTTGTTTTTGCCTTTTTTTTAATCTGAGACTCTGCTATTACACGTTGTCGTTCTGATCCACTCTCTTATTTTGCCTCAACCAATATATTCCTTATTTTTCGTGGCGGAGAAACAAAACTTGTCTTCTTGTCTCACCCATTGGTCCAAAGCCATCACCACCTGCCGGTGACGCACCCGCTCGTGACGGTAGCGCTACCCTCTTCGTTTTCCACAAACAGCACCAACACCAGCACCAACGCCACTTTCATTTCATCTTCATTCCAGGTTTCTGTTGCATTCCTCGATTCGGTTATCGGTTTTCGCGAGTGATTCTCAGGGCATCAAAGGAGAAAGGGAGAGAGCGCTGGATCGAGACTCTCGATTCACTTTTTTCTGATTTCACGGTTTCATTTTACTGTATTTGAATTACGCGTTTTCAGTTCTGATTCACGCGCTTTTCGACAAGGATACTGCTGCATAGGTGGATACGCTATTGACTCTCTTTTGATTCGATCGAATCGGATTTCATTGCAATCATGACTCAGGTTCCGTTTCTAATTGTTTCTTTTTTCGCGCTCGATAGTGTTATTTTTTTTTTCTGAATCTGAACGTGTGGTGCCGTGATTTGTGATTTTCTGAAATGGTTATGATGATGATGATGGCAGGCGGTGGAGGTTCTGAATAGGTATGGGACGGATATGGTGGGGGAGCCCAGAGGTTCTGATTCGGAGTGTTTGGCGGGTTTCGAGTGTTTTCTGAACATTGTGAGGGCACTGGGCATGGGATCGTGCATCTCGGAGGTTGGGGCTGGTGGTAGCTCCCCTCCTCTTCTTTCTGATTCCAATACGGATGGGAAGAGGAGGAGGTTGAGGGGTTCCTCGTCCTTTGATTTCAGAGTGCCTGGGAGGATGTTCTCCAATGGGTCAAGCGAGGTTGCATCCATGTTTTGTAAGCAAGGAAGAAAAGGGATCAACCAAGATGCTATGCTTGTGTGGGAGGTTAGTCCCTCCCCTCCCCTTCTATGAATGTTGATTTGGGATGTTACTCCTTTAACATTGGATTTGTATACTTGTATACTTTCGGTTTGCGCCTATAGAAATGAAGGCTTTTTTATTTTTCTCCATTTTGGAAGTTAAAAAGTTATATATTTGAAAGGGAGCCAAACTTGAGGAGGTGTTCTGCTTTATTTGGAAGGTTTTTTCTTTTTTAAAAAATTAATGAACGGGTTAGTAATGCCTTCATTTTTTTTTTTATTATTTAGCATATCTTTCAGCTTGATCAATTGTGCATGATTTAGTGTTTTAAATATGAGCTGATATGTGGAGCCATGTAGACCTTTGTCTGACCTTTACCTATGTTCATTTCTTTTCCAAACACTCATCAATCTTCTTAGGTAGTTAGTAGTGTCAAGTCATGTCCTCAATTCCTCCGTCTGTTTCTCTCTAATAGATATTGGCGTTCTCCACCTCATCCCACTTCAACCCATTTTGAATGGGATACATCAATTTTACAGAAACTAGTTTTAATTATTTTGTAAGAATGTTCTTCATCAGCTAAAAACATGGCCGGAATACTCATAAAACTAGAAATGTCCCCTCTCCTCGAGTTAACTTTTGTGTTTGAGTTAGACCTAACACATCTTTCATGGTTTCTTTTGAGTTTTCAGATACTCACAGTTTGTTGTTACAGTCTGCTATAAGACTAATGATATATATGTTGATAGTGTGCACAAAACTTTGTCTATTTTCCTTGTGCAGAACTTTTGCTCCAAGGAAGACACCATTTTTTGTGGTGTTTTTGATGGTCACGGACCTTATGGCCACAAAGTTGCGAGGAAAGTTAGGGATTCTTTTCCTTTAAAGCTTAATGCCCAATGGGATTTGCATCATAAGAATAGAGATGGAGTCAGTGATCATAGCAGTGCCAACGGAAGTTATAAATCTGAAGGGAATGGATTTAGACTGGTGGATGAGAAAACTTGCCCCACTTATCATGAATTTGATGAAACAGATATTACATTGACATTGAAAGAGTCTTATCTGAAAGCTTGTAAGCTCATGGACAAAGAACTGAAAATGCATCCTGATATTGACTGCTTTTGTAGTGGGACTACAGCAGTTACCTTGGTCAAGCAAGTAAGAAATATAAATTACAATGTACTGTTTTCTTGATCATTTCCTTGTTTGTTATTTACACTTGGTTTACTTCTTATGGTCTTTCAGGGGCTGGACCTTATTATTGGAAATATTGGGGACTCGAGAGCTATTTTGGCTACCAGAGATCAAGATGATTCTCTTATTGCTGTTCAGTTGACCGTTGACCTTAAGCCAAATCTTCCAAGTACATTTCTTTCTCTCTCCTCCGTCCTTCGCTGTGTGTGTTTGTTAAATTCTTTACAATGTTTTTCTTTTTTCAAAACTATTTAATAAAACAATTTTCAAAATCTAATTTTAGAAAGCAGAAGTTGGGAGAAGACATGAGAAGAAATGTTCTTCCTTTTTAACTTTAGAAGTCCGAAAAGACAACAGTTTTCAAAGCTGTTTAAAAAAAATTACTCTTATCGAACAAGTATTTTAACTTAATAAAAAAATAGAAATTAGTTATCAAAAAAGAAAACAATCAGACCCTTTGTTTTAGCATATGTCGTGTTAAAAGGAAACTAAACAAATTGATTATTATTATTCTTTTCTTTATGAATTGGCATTTGTTTTGATTTCTGCTACATCAGTCAGTGAGGTATATCTCTGTATGGATGATACGAGCTTGTTTTTACGTAGGGGAAGAAGAGAGAATTAGGCTTCGTAGAGGAAGGGTTTTTTCCCTTCAGAATGAACCTGAGGTGTCTCGAGTTTGGCTGCCTAACTCTGATTTCCCTGGTCTTGCTATGGCTCGTGCATTTGGAGACTTTTGCCTGAAAGACTTTGGATTGATTTCTGTTCCAGATATCTCATATCACCACCTTACCGAGAAGGATGAATTTGTTGTGCTAGCGACAGATGGGGTAAGGCCTTAAGGGACTCTTATTTTTTTTTATTTTTTTTATTCTGTCTTCTATGATCTACATTTGTTGAAACCGATTCATTTCAAAATCGTATTTGTACTCAGCCAATTCTAGACTGAAAATATGAATAGGACTCTAAATAGCAATTGAACTGCAATTTGCAACGTTAAGTTAGTTGAAAAACTAAATTTGCAAGTTTACCGCCTTTAAATTGACATCGTACTGTTTAAGCTAACCACTTATCATGTAAAACTTATTACTCCTCCGTCCCTATTTATAAGATCTTTTAAACTAACTCACTTTTAACAAATTTTTAGTTGAAAATAACAAATTGGTTAGTATTTTTTCTATTGCTTTTCCAAAATTTGTTTTATTTATCATATTTATAGCTAAATTAGACTATTAGAACTTTGATATTCATGAGTACTTGTATTTTCAAATCAGATTAGGATAATAAAACTTTATCCCATTCCTTTCAGATATTTATAGCGGTATTTTAGGAAAAAAATAATAATTAATGCATCATTCACCTTTGTAAAATGGGACAACAAATTTTCTGAACAGGGTCATTAGGGTCGGAGGGAGGGAGTAATTATTACTAATGTAAATAGTTAACCCCAAACTTTCTAAATATCAAAAGCTTTATGAATAATGCATATTTTTTATTCAGCTGTATCTCAAAAACCCATGTTTATATACAGACATGCACGTTATTTGTACCCTCTTTCGAACTGGAATTTTTAAACAGTTGAGCTTTTTGGAGACCTCGTTGCTTACATCAATATATATTTTTTCTCTCATCGTCCTTATTATGCTGTAGCTTGAAATTTTATATTTTCCATATTGTTGTGCAATTAAATATGTTTCAGACTGTTGTCTAGCAGTTGATATCCTGGCATCTTTTGTGCACCTAACTGGGTTATGAGATATAATTTTCTGTTGTGATATACTTGAATAGATGGATGGAAATTACTGTAGCATTTTGTAAAAGCAAAAGAAATTCATATTAGAAGGAAAAAAAATGCAAAATTGTTGAGTAAAACAATCTTGACTTAATGATATTATAAAGATGAGCTTCCCCTGAAACTTCCGAGAACTTCTTCCTTAACCATATATAGCATATGTTGCATCCTGCCATTGAGCTTCTGATTTTTGAGAGAGTAAGAGTTCCCTGTTGGAGTTGTCTCGTAGTTGGAGATATTATAACTGTTTTAAACTGTTTGATTGCTTTGAGCAGATTTGGGATGTTTTATCAAATGAAGAAGTGGTGGACATTGTAGCATCTGCTCCACGGTCTACTGCTGCTAGAGCACTGGTTGAGTCAGCTGTTCAGTCATGGAGGACAAAATATCCTTTTTGCAAGGTTGATGATTGTGCCGCGGTTTGCCTCTTCTTTGATCCAGATACAGATTTCGAGTCAAATGATACCAAAGGCAAGTTGGTACCGGAGGCATCTGTTGACCAATCTAAGGATTTATCTTGATGAAAAGGGGAATTGGAAGGAAAGCTGAAAAACAGCTGCAATAGCACAAGTTTTGTACCGTGTCTCTCCCAAGCCTTGCTGGTTTTATTGAGAAGGTTTGGAAAATTGTGCTGCAAAAGTCAAAAGAGAAGGGATCATTATTTTGATGATTTTTCGGTAGTTTTCTGCCAGTATTCTTTTCATTATTTATCTTTTATTTCCTTCGACAGCATTTGAGGGGCGAAAGAGGGGGGCTTATATATATAAATATATTTCATATCTGGAGGAAAAGGGGTACCGGGCTTTTTTTATGCTGGAGGTCATTTTCCTTCTCTGTATATTTGGTAGATTTGGAGTTTTTGTAAATCCAAGTCACTAGATTCATATTATATAGTCTGTTCAATCTGTCGTTTTTCATTTTGCATCATTCTTAGGATGTTGTTCATATTTCCAATTTGGTCAGTGAAAACATGAGAACTGAATAGAATTGGATTATTTCTTATGGACCTTTTTGAGTCAGGTTTTTGTACCTCCATGTTGGGTTGCTGTCAGAGATTAATGATATTTTCCAGTGTGATTCTATTGTGTGGAAAAAATTATGTTCTGAAGGAAATTTGTCTTTAATGTATACAAAATCAAAACTGTACTTACCTTATGATTTGATTTATCTTTTTACACGATTTTAACTTAGTTTAAGATGGAAGGAATGTTTTTTTTATGCAAGTAAAGCCATGCACTGTCTTCGGGGGATTGTACTATAGTTTAAGATCTTTTAATTAGGATATGTCCAAAAGCATAAAATTTATGATATGAATTTTGAATCATATTTGAGTTATAAAAGTACGCATTTTTTTTTATTTTGAAAATATTAATAACCTGTTTTATTCAAAGTAAGTGTTACATAAGATTCGATGAAAATGAAGAGATAGGAATTAAAGTGAAGATGTTTTACAGGTTGGAGGCTTAGGGCATTTTTGATAATAGTTTTAAATATTTTATTTACTATTTATTAGTTCAAATTCATAAGAAATGATAATTTATGGGTAGTTTTCCTTTCATTAATGCAAAGCAGATTAAGTGTTTTCGAAAAGTAATTTGCTTATGTAATCTCATGGTTACACCCACTTTTTGTAGAAAGAAAAAAAGTACCATTTTAATAGAACTTTCTGAACTATACAAAAAGTTGGGTTGAACAATCGTTGACTAAATTATCTTATCCGTACTTTTATAGTTATGTTTCATTTATTTCCATAGGCATATGTGAACACCTCACAACTAACTTATAAATTTAATTTATTTTCAATCAGAATCATCCGACATTTATATAATGAAAATGAAATGAGTGAGTTGACTGACCCGAAGAAGACTGAAGAAGAAATATATTGATGAGTTAGAAAAGAAAAAGGAAACAAATAATATATGTGAATTAAATACTAATATTATTTAAATTAAATATATATGAATTTAATCACATTTAAATCCAAAATTGAACTAAATTATTTTTTTAAAAAACATGATCCTATTAAATAAAGGGTTATTTGCAAAAGATGTAGAAAAGGAATTGTCATTGCCTAACTTTGAAGTTATGTTTCCTTACCATTACCACAATATCTAAGCATTATACCTTTGTTAAAGTTGTGCCCTTCTCTTCCACAAGTAAGAATCGATTCCTTGGTACATTTTGAGTTTTGGTAAATCCGAGCCTCTATATCTACATTATATGTTTGTTCCTCAGTTAACTCTTCTGCATTAATTTGATTTATACATTCGTTAAAAACACGAGCACTGGAAATGATATTTACTTGTCATATGGTTTCAAATCAGGTTTATGTTTACTCAACTTGTATTGTGCTCTTGTCAAATTTTTAGATTTAGTGAGTTTGAAGCATGATTATTATATTATGTATATATTTCGTAGGCACATCCATAACATTCAAATCTTTGGTAGAAGAAGACGAATTTTAGGTAGCTATGGCATATTTATGATCATAACTAAGAGGTAAGTTGAGTGTTATTTCATTTGTTTTAGCTTCTTTTCTTTCATATTCTATATGCTATTCTTGCACAACTAAAATAGTATTTTTCAGAAATGTGAAAACATTAACTGCAAAGTTATAGTAGTGGAGGAACAATTTTTAGATTACGTGCCAAATCACTCAAAGTTACATGAATTGTATTGTAGAGATTTAGATATATGTGAGTGAACCTAAAAGTAGCCATAGTAGAAAAAATTATCACTTGCAATTAAGATTCTTATATGATATGCACTAGAACATTGTGGAAAACAGTTTTAAACAGATTGTGATGTGATAAGGGAGCTTTAGAATTTTGTTTGTTACTAAGTGCATGTTTAGTTAGAGTTGCGTTGAAAATTGATTGTATTGAATCTATTTCATGTTGTAGCTTCTTTTAAAAGTGAATTTTTTAGTTTTAAATTGATTTTAAGACCAACCATATTAGATTTTGTGTTAGAAGTTTATAATCACGTTAGTATACGTAAACCAAACACACTCTAAGAAAAGTAAAACAAGAGATAAATTATACCTTTTGGACTAAGAGAATATGATGATGATTCAAGTAGTTTTTTAGTTGAAAATAACTTGCAAAGTGCTCCAATTGTTCTGCAATAGAAGGAAAGTGAATATGACAATTTAAGTAGTTTTTTCTTTTTTATTTTGGTTCTGCTTCTTATTTAGGTTCCTAATTTTTACTATGGCTAAGATGTTTAATTGATTGTAACAAAAAAATATAGGTAATTTTTTGTGTATAAAATCCTATTTTTGAAAAAGTTATATAATTAGAATATTGATATAAATATAATAGATAAACTAATTCAAATGAATATAAATATTAAAATTTTGTAAGTAGTAGTACTATTATATATATATATATATATATATATATATATATATATATATGTTATATTTTACTGCTATTGTATAAAACCAACAGGGACAACATAATGATTAAACTTATTGAAAAAGATATACCGATACCCTTTCTAAAAATAATGTTTACTGTAAAATGGATTTTAAATAAACTAGCATGATAATTAATTATATCACAATTCAAAAAAAAGAAGCCTACATCATATAAAAAAGAAGATTATACTTTAATAGTATGGCGTTTCTTTAAGTTTTTTTCCCATGTCTAAAGTAACAATTAATTTAAATAGTTTGTAATTTTTTAATCAGATGTTAACTTTCTATTCATTAATTAACCTTTCTATTCAAGTTTTGTAAATTCAGTATAATATAGTTCTCTAAACAAAACAAAAAGAAAAAAAATCAAGTTTTCAAATAACTCTAGACACAGTAATATAAAGAATTTTAGTGACATCATATTTTTCGTCCTCTCTTCTCTATAAGTTAAATTTCGCATGTACCATAATTGAGAATAAGAATGATTTTATAAATGTTAACAACCACTATAAATTGATCCATGCTCATATACTTGGTTACAGATATAATAAAAATGGCAGAAAGTGTTGTTAGCTTCCTGGTGCAGAACTTGTCAAACCTACTTGACAGTGAAATAAAGCTTCTTTCTGGTGTGGAAGGAAAAGTTAAGTCCTTGTGTAATGAATTGAAATTCATGGACATCTTTCTCAAGAGCTCAGAGGGGAAATACAAAGACGCAATGGTGAAAGAAGTGGTGACCCAAATAAGAGATGTCGCCTACAAAGCAGAAGATGTGGTGGACACATACATTCTCAACATCGCCAAACACAAACGTAGAAACAAACTCTGTCGATTATTCCACCTCAAAGAAAAATTCACTATTCCCCATGAAATCGATGCTGAGATAGAGGAGATCAAGAGTCGTATCGATGAGATCTATAAAAACAAGGAGAGGTATGGCATCAAAGAAGGTGAGTTCCAAAGCGAAGAAACAGAATGGCACCGCAAAAGGAGGATGTATGTGGAAGAAGAAGATGTAGTGGGCTTAGTAAATGACTCCAACATTGTGATTGAACAACTCCAGAAAGATGATGTGCGTCTTAATGTTGCTTCTATATTAGGAATGGGAGGACTGGGTAAAACCACTCTTGCTCGTAAGATCTTTAACAAAGACAATGTAAAGGAGCTATTTCATTGTCGTGCATGGGGTAATGTGTCTAACGATTACAGACCCAAGGAGCTTTTTCTAAGTCTTCTCAGGAGTTTAAATCTTTCTGAATTTGAAAAAAACGAGGAGGATCTGAACAAAAAAAGCGAGGAGGATCTGAAGAAGGAGGTAGCCAAATGGCTAAAGGGGAAGAAATATCTGGTAGTGCTCGATGATATCTGGGAAACCCGGGTATGGGATGACATAAAAGGAGCCTTTCAAGATGAGAAAAGAGGTAGCAGAATATTGATCACAAGTCGTAACAAGGATGTTGCACGCTATTCAGGAACCACTTCTCCATACGAACTTCCGTTCCTGACCGAAGATCAAAGTTGGGAACTATTTTGTAAAAAGGTGTTTAGAGATGAAGAATGCCCCTCTGATTTAGAGCATTTGGGTAGATCCATTGCGAAAAGTTGTGGGGGTTTACCACTTGCGATTGTGGTGTTAGGTGGGGTGTATGCGACGAAGGAGAAGTCAGAAAGAGAGTGGTTGAGAATGAAGGAAATGAGAGGGCATCCAACTGAGGACAAGAGTGAGGTGATGGATATACTGAGGTTGAGTTACGACAGCTTGCCTCCAAAGCTAAAGCCTTGTTTTTTATATTTTGGAATGTATCCTGAAGATTATGAGATGAATGCAAGAGAAATGATCCGACTGTGGGTAGCAGAAGGGTTGGTGAAACCGCATGAAGACGCAGAGCCTGAAGTTGTAGCTGACTTTTACTTGGATGAACTTGTGGATCGAAGCTTAGTGCAAGTGACTCGTAGGAGGACTGATGGGGGTGTGAAGATATGTCAACTTCATGATCTTCTCCGTGATCTCTGCATATCAGAGAGCAAATCCAACAAGTTTCTACAGGTTTTGAAAACGTCCAATATTGACACCTTGAGCGATACCAATCCACGTAGGTTGTCCCTGCAGTGCCAACCGCAGTCTAATATCTCTGCTGTGTCATTTCACAAATCAATGTCAAGCACTCGCTCTGTGATCATTTTTACTAAACAAGGTAAGTTGATGAATGATTTTTTGAAAAGGTTATTGTTAGCCCGAGTTATTCATGGTTTTTTTCCACCATTCTACTACATTTCCTTTTCCCACCATTACAAGAGGATGATCCATATAAGATACTTGAAAATATGTGTCATCAGTGTTCCAGCTTGCGTATGCAACCTCTGGAATTTAGAAACACTATTTGTACGGTACACAAAGACAGTGTCCAGTGAAATTTGGAAGCTGAAACGACTGAGACATCTTCACTTAGAAGGGAGAGGTATGTTACCTAAGTTGCCTAACGGAACTATATTAGAGAATCTCCGAACCCTTGTGTTGTCCCGTTATTGTGGTTCAAAAATGATTTCCTTGTTGAAGAGTGGCATATTTCCTAGGTTGGTAAAATTAGATTTAATAAATAGGGAAGTACCTGATTTGTTACGTGAAGTAATTTCATTATCTAATCTAGTAAACCTAAGCCATTTTAGTCTAAGAGGATTTGACATTCAACGTCTTCCATCAGACTCCAATGCGTTTCCATCAAAACTTACCAAGATAACCTTTGAATGGATAGAGGGGGATGCAAGCCCTTTGATGAAGACACTAAGTCAACTTCCCAACCTTCAAATTTTGAAACTGTTAGAAGACTATTTTCGTGTGCTGCTTAATATTGATGTTGGCAAGGGAGAATTTCCTAAACTTCAAGTGTTTCATATGAGAAAGTTGTATAGCATAAAGTCATGGAAATTAGAAGAAGGTGCAATGCCTTGTCTTCGACATTTGCACATTACAGATTGTTCTAGTTTGTTTGAGCTTCCCCAACAGCTTTGGTCGTTGAGAACCTTGCAACTTGTGCGTATTGTGAGACCCTCCCCACAATTGGCTTCCACCCTCCAAAATGTGGAGTTCAACAACAATTGTAAACTCATATTGGAACAAATCTCACTCCCTTAACCTCTTCTTTTGTGTTTTTAATATAACTGGTGCAATTTTATTTGTATTAATTCCATACGCAATTTCTCTTCTACTTTCCTTTTATTAAAGTTGTGCTTACTCTTTTAATATCTAATAAGTGATTACAAGTATTTAGTTTTTTTTTTTCAGATTTAACTATTAGGTAATTTCTTTTACAAATATTATAGATATAACTTGTAGGTAACTCAGATATGTAAATCATAGGCACGTGTCAACTTAAACCTCTCAATTAAGTGAATTACAAGTTTAATTTATTTTCATTTTGTCTAGAGACCTATTTCTGATTAGGTGATTTTTTTTTCTCTTCATGTTCAAAACCTTTGATTTATACTACTCGATGACAACGTAAAAAAAAAAAAAAAAATAATAAAAAAAAAAAAAATAAAAAAAAAAAAAATTGTGAAAAAGAGTAATATATACCAAGGGGAAAAAAAGAAAAAAAAAATCAATTAATCTCATCCAACATTTTTATTATGTAAAAATTTGTATCAACTAAATTATTTCAAATAAAACATGATTTAAACCTTTCAAACTATCTTACCAATTTGAACATTTTTTTTTTAATTTTTGTGGTGAAGTGAATGACGTGGTCATTATTTTGTATTTTTATGTTTAACTCACTGATCAACTTTTTTTCTTTCATATCATACAACTTTTATAACTTTCCTGAAAATGAAACGAGTGAGTTGACCGTTTGAGAAGATTGTCAGCATCAGCAAATACAAAGGGAGATTGGAATCCTACATCAATAATCTAAGATTGAAGAACTGTGACAAGACTTTTGAAACTCACGTAGATATTTAATGCAGATCAAACTCACGTATAACTTGACGTACATACCTACTTTTACGTTAAACTTAGAATCAGGTCAATGTAAATGTCTAATTAGGTTCCAAATAGTTCAACATAAATAAATTTAACATATTTACTAAATTATTACCGCCTTTTATTTTTCATAATTTTTCTTGAATGTGGTGTGAAAGATTAATTTTACACTAATTAATGTGAACTCCCTAATTGTGATCATCTAATAATTAGAATTTGCATATAATAGGAGACAATTATCAAACCAACATATACATCTTCCCATAAGTTTATTCTTTTTCCTATCTCTCCTCTAAGATATATCCTTTCCCACCATGTTCTCTTTTTTCCCTGTGTAAATAAATACTCTATATCCTTAACTTCCATTACAAGTCTAAATATCACTTTATTCCCTTTTGCCCTCAATTTGCTTTTCTCTTGTAATAATCGTTATATAATGAAAATGAAATGAGTGAGTTGAATAAGTTGAATAAGATTGAAGAAATAAATATCATTGATGAGTTAGAAAGGAAAAGATAAAAAATAATACTTACTTCATTTCCTTGATAGCTAAATTAAATGACAATATATATTTAATTAAGAATAAGAATAATATTATATAAATTAACTATATATGAATTTAATCACATTTAAATCCAAAATTAAACTAAATTCATTTTTTTAAATATCCAATTAAATAAAGTCTAATGATTCCCTAAAGTTATTTGCGAGATGTAAAAAGGAATAACCTAATTATTAAGTCATTTCCTTAACGTAATATATAAGCATTTAAATTTAAAGTTGTGGACTTTCTCCTCTACAAGTAAGAATCAATTCCTTCTCTATATATATTCGGTAGATTTGAGTTTTGGAAAATCCAAGTCTCTACATCCACATTATATATGTTTGTTCCTCAGTTATCTAAACTCTTCTGCATTAATTTTGTCCACATTTTCCGTTTTAACACGTAAAAACACGAGAAGTGGAAATCAGGTTTGAAATGAGGTTTACGTTTGCTCAACTTGTATGTGTTCTTGTCAAACTTTTAAACGCATTGTGAGTTTGAAGCATGATTATTATTATATCGTATATTTTTTAGGTACATCCATAACATTCGAATCTTTGGAGGGATATGGAGTTTGAAAGCTTGGTAGAAGAAAACGAATTTTAGGGTTGGTAGGTATGACATATTTATGTTCATAGTGATTTTGAATCTTGTAACCCTAATATCTTACTTGAATTGTGAAAGGAGGTAAAGTGTTGATATATTGTGGAGGCAGAGAAAGCAGATTATGCAGAAGATGTGAAGAGGAAGGTAGAAGTGGAGGACTATAACTGATTAAGAGGTAAGTTGAGTGTTATTTCATTTGTTTTAGCTTCTTTTCTTTCATATTCTATATGATATTCTGTGCACAACTAAAATAGTATTTTTCAGAAATGTGAAAACATCAACTGCTAAGTAATGAATTGCATTGTAGAGAGTTATAGATTTAGATATATGTGAGTGAAACTAAAAGTAGGCATAGTAGAAAAAATTATCACCTGCAATTAAGATTCTTATATGATATGCACTAGAACATTGTGGAAAACAGTTTTAAACAAATTGTGATGTGGTAAGGGAGCTTTAGAATTTTGTTCGGTACTAAGAAGAGTAAAACAAGAGATAAATTATACCTTTTGGACTACTGAATATGACAATTTAAGTAGCTTTTTCTTTTTGATTTTGGTTCTGCTGCTTATTTAGGTTGCTAATTTTAACTATTGCTAAGATGTTTGATTGATTGTAATAATAGCATATAGGTAAATTTTTGTGTATAAAATCCTATTTTGAAAAAGTTATGTAATAGTCATTAGAATATCGTTATAAATATAACAGATAAACTAATTCAAATGAATATAAATATTAAAATTTTGTAAGTAGTAGTACTATAATATATATATATATATATATATATATTATAATTTTCTGCTATTGTATAAAACCAACATACACAACATAATGATTAAACTTATTGAAATATATAATAATATGGCGTTTGTTCAAGTTTTTTTCTCATGTTTCAAGTAACAATTAATTTAAATAGTTTATAATTTGTTAATTAGATGTTAACTTTTTATTCCGTTATTAATTAACCTTTCTATTTAAGTTTTGTAAATTCAGTATAATATAGTTCTCTAAACAAAAAAAAAAGAAGGAAAAATCAAGTTTTCAAATAAGTCTTGACACATAGTAATATCAAGAATTTTGCTGACATCACATTTTTCGTCTTCTTTTCTCTATATGTTAAATTTTGCATGTACAATAATTGACAATAAGAATGATTTTATAAATGTTAACAACTACTATGCTCATATAATTGGATACAGATATAATAAAAATGGCAGAAAGTGTTGTTAGCTTCCTGGTGCAGAACTTGTCACAACTACTTGTCAGTGAAATAAAGCTTCTTTCTGGTGTGGAAGGAAAAGTTAAGTCCTTGCATAATGACTTGAAGTTGATGGATATCTTCTTGAGGAGCTCAGAGGGGAAGTACAAAGACGCAATGGTGAAAGAAGTGGTGACCCAAATAAGAGATGTCGCCTACAGAGCAGAAGATGTGGTGGACACATACATTCTCAACATCGCCAAACACAAACGTAGAAACAAACTGTGTCGATTATTCCACCTCAAAGAAAAACTCATTATGCCCCATGAAATCGATGCTGAGATAGAGGAGATCAAGAGTCGTATCGATGAGATCTATAAAAACAAGGAGAGGTATGGCGTCAAAGAAGGTGAGTTCCAAAGCGAAGAAGCAGTTACAACAGAATGGCGCCGCAAGAGGAGGATTAATGTGGAGGAAGAAGATGTAGTGGGCTTAGTGAATGACTCCAACATTGTGATTGAACAACTCAAGAAAGATGATGTGCGTCTTAATGTTGCTTCTATATTAGGAATGGGAGGACTGGGTAAAACCACTCTTGCTCGTAAGATCTTTAACAAGGACAATGTAAAGAAGTTATTTCCTTGTCGTGCATGGGGTAATGTGTCTAACGATTACAGACCCAAGGAGCTTTTTCTAAGTCTTCTCAGGAGTTTGAATCTTTCTGCATCGGAAAATTTAAGCGAGGAGGATCTGAAGAAGGAGGTAGCCAAAGGGTTGAAGGGGAAGAAATATCTGGTAGTGCTCGATGATATCTGGGAAACCCGGGTATGGGATGACATAAAAGGAGCCTTTCCAGATGAGAAAAGAGGTAGCAGAATATTGATCACAAGTCGTAACAAGGATGTTGCACGCTATTCAGGAACCACTTCTCCATACGATCTTCCGTTCCTGGCCGAAGATCAAAGTTGGGAACTATTTTGTAAAAAGGTGTTTAGAGGTGAAGAGTGCCCCTCTGATTTAGAGCTTTTGGGTAGATCCATTGCGAAAAGTTGTGGGGGTTTACCACTTGCGATTGTGGTGTTAGGTGGGGTGTATGCGATGAAGGAGAAGTCAGAAAGAGAGTGGTCGAGAATGAAGGAAATGAGATGGCATCCTACTGAGGATAAGAGTGAGGTGATGGATATATTGAGGTTGAGTTACGACAACTTGCCTCTAAGACTAAAGCCTTGTTTTTTATATTTTGGAATGTATCCTGAAGATTATGAGATCAATGCAAGAAAAATGATCCGACTGTGGGTAGCAGAAGGGTTCGTGAAACCGCATGAAGACGCAGAGCCTGAAGTTGTAGCTGACTTTTACTTGGATGAACTTGTGGATCGAAGCTTAGTGCAAGTGACTCGTAGGAGGACTGATGGGGGTGTCAAGATATGTCAGCTTCATGATCTTCTCCGTGATCTCTGCATATCAGAGAGCGAATCCAGCAAGTTTCTACAGGTTTGGAAAACGTCCAATATCGACACATTGAGCGATACCAATCCTCGTAGGTTGTCCCTGCAGTGCCAACCGCAGTCTAATATCTCTGCTGTGTCATTTCAAAAATCAATGTCAAGCACTCGCTCTGTGATCATTTTTACTGACCTAGGTAAGTCTGTGAATGATTTTGTGAAAAGGTTAATGTTAGCCCGAGTTATTGGTAGTTTTCATCCAGCATACTATGTTTCCTTTTCCCACCATTACAAGAGGATGATCCATATAAGATACTTGAAAATATGTGTCATCAGTGTTCCTGCATGCATATGCAACCTTTCGAATTTAGAAACACTATTTGTAATCTATGCAAAGACAGTGTCCAGTGAAATTTGGAAGCTGAAACGACTGAGACATCTTCACTTAGAACGGGGAGATGTTTTACCTATGTTGCCTAACGGAACTATAGTTGAGAATCTCCGAACCCTTCAGTTGTTCCATGGGGTTTCAGAAATTATTTCCTTGTTCAAGAGTGGCATATTTCCTAGGTTGGTAAAATTAGGTTTAAGACCTAGGGGGCCAGTATTTCATAGTTTTGGTGAGGTAATTTCACTTTCTAGTGTAGTCAACATAAGCCATTTTACTCTAAAAGCATTTAACGCAGGACGTCTTCCATCAGACACCAATGCGTTTCCATCAAAACTTACCAAGATAACCTTTGAATCGATAGAGGGGGATGCAAGCCCTTTGATGAAGACACTAAGTCAACTTCCCAACCTTCAAATTTTGAAACTGTTAGAACACTTTGGTGTACTGCGTAATATTGATGTTGGCAAGGGAGAATTTCCTAAACTTCAAGTCTTTCATATGAGAGGATTGGATCAAATAAAGTCATGGAAATTAGAAGAAGGTGCAATGCCTTGTCTTCAACATTTGCACATTAAAGATTGTCCTAATTTGTTTGAGCTTCCCCAACAACTTTGGTCGTTGAGGACCTTGCAACTTGTGCATATTGTGGGACCCTCCCAACAATTGGCTACCACCCTCCAAAATGTGAAGTTCAACAACAATTGTAAACTCATATTGGAACAAAATTGACTCCCTCCTCGTCCTATCTTTTAACCTATTTTGTGTTTTTAATATAACTGGTGCAATTTTATTTGTAATAATTCTATACACAATTTCTCTTATACTTTCCTTTTATTAAAATTGAGTTTATTCCTGCTGATTATTCTTTTAATATCTAATAATAACGATTTTATATATATGACATTAGTCTTACACATACAAGACATTTGACACCACTTCTAACCAAAAACTTTAAGACAATATTGTGGCCCAAACCTAGCCTCGAGGGTTTCAAACCCACGACCTCCTGATACAGAGCGAGTTGGCATGGCGACGATGCTTCAGAGAAACAACATGGAGAAAGAAGAGAAAGCGCGAGAAGAAGAAGAAATCAAGAAGAGAAGAGAGCTTGAAGGTAAGTAACCAAGACTGATCTTTTATTATTCTGTGTGTTTCTTCATTATCTGTACAAAGGAGGAGATCTATTTAAATAGTCTCCGTAAGAAGGAAAAAAGGGTAAACAGAAACCCTAACTAATCATCTAACAGTAAACAGAAAACCTAACTAACATCAAACATAAAACCCTAACAGAAAACCCTTGGTCGAGGGTTTTCAATACCCTCCCCTCAAGCTGGATGATGTATGTCCATCAGTCCAAGCTTGGGAAGAATGGTTTTAAAAGAGGTTCGATGGAAAGCTTTTGTGAAAATATCAGCGAGTTGATCATCGGAGCGAATCGGCAGCAAGTGGAAGAGTTTCTTCTGGAGTTTTTCGCGGACGACATGGCAATCAAGATCAATATGTTTTGTGTGCTCATGGAAAGTAGGATTGTGAGCTATTTGTCTGGCAGACTGGCTGTCGCAATAGAGTACAGCTTGGTCAGTGTGTTGAACATGGAAGTCGTGGAGAAGGTAGCTGAGCCACTGTATTTCACAAGTGGTAGTGGCCAAGGCTCGGTATTCGACCTCTGAAGAGGATCTGGATACAGTGCTTTGCTTTTTTGATTTCCAAGAAATCAAGGAGTTCCCCAGGAACACGCAGTAACCAGTAACACTGCGTCTTGTGTCTGGACAGGTGGACAGGTGGCCCAGTCAGAGTCGCTGAAAGCCTTGATTTGCATGTCATTAGTGGCAACAAAGAAAAGGCCATTGGCAGAACTGGTTTTTAGATATCTAAGGATGTGTTGGGCTGCTTGTTGGTGATGGATGGTAGGTGCCTACACAAATTGGCTAAGTAAGTGTACTGAATAACAAATATCAGGTCTTGAGTTAGTAAGATAAAGCAACTTCCCTATCAGACATCTATAGAATTCAGGGTCATTGACAGGATCAGCAGCTTTGTCAAAAAGATCTTTAGTGTTGTTCATGAGAGGAGTCTGGCATGGTTTGCAATCCAGCATTCCAGTCTCAGATAGGATGTCCAGAGCATATTTTCTTTGGCATAAGTGTATTCCTTTGGTAGATCTAGCCACTTCAAAGCCTAGGAAGTATTTCAGGCTTCCCAAATCCTTAATTCTGAAGGCTTCATGTAGGGAGGCCTTTATTTTATCAATTTCATTCAAGGAGTTACCTGCCAAGATTACATCGTCTACATACACAAGGAGAACAGTGAAAGTGTCTGATTTTGCTTTAGTAAAAAGAGAATGGTCAGATTGGGATTGAAAAAAACCAGCAGAAATAAGAAAGGAGGATAGTCTAGCAAACCATTGACGGTTGGCTTGTTTCAGGCCATATAGGGATTTAGTTAACCTGCAAACCTGTCCTGGTTTAGGAACTTGAAGCTCAGGGGGTGGATTCATGTAAACCTCCTCATCAAGGTTGCCATGTAAGAAGGCATTATCCACATCAAGTTGGTGCAAATACCAGTTTTTGGCGGCTGCAATGGCTAATAACAGACGCATAGTGGTAAGTTTAGCAACAGGGGAAAAGGTATCAATGAAGTCAATCCCCTCTAATTGAGTATACCCTAAAGCTACAAGCCTAGCCTTGTGCCTTTCAATAGTCCCATCAGATTTATATTTGATTTTAAAAATCCATTTACATCCTATAGGTTTCTTTCCTTTAGGTAGATCAGTAAAATACCAGGTTTTATTGTCC
>Ga0214544_1002025_pt1 | contig 42726 bp, 13 predicted proteins | sample CNSS3metaG_FD_160074 | JGI IMG/M metagenome (GOLD analysis project Ga0214544, IMG submission 160074) | Root nodule microbial communities from cowpea collected in UCLA plant growth center, Los Angeles, California, USA - CNSS3 | ecosystem: Host-associated > Plants > Roots > Nodule | place: USA...
TATAAAATTATAAAATTATAAAATTATAAAATTATAAAATTATAAAATTATAAAATTATAAAATTATAAAATTATAAAATTATAAAATTATAAAATTATAAAATTATAAAATTATAAAATTATAAAAATTATAAAATTATAAAATTATAAAATTATAAAATTATAAAAATTATAAAATTATAAAATTATAAAATTATAAAATTATAAAATTATAAAATTATAAAATTATAAAATGTAAGACCCACTTCTACTCCACGTAAGTCAGTTTCTGTTCATACTCCTTTCCATTCAGTTTTTCTTCGTGGTGCCAACTAGGGTTTGTCAGGGCAAACTCATTTTGATCTCTTTCCGCTATTTTCCAACTTTGCATCTACTCTTAGAGCTACTTGTGCTCCACGGTTTGGGTGTCGAAGTTATTGGCTAGCATTTTCTAGATAAGGGAAGCTAGATCTTTTGTATATTTTGTGAAATCTACCTGTTTTTTCGTTTATTTCATGATTGAATGGACTATGTGTGAATATGAGTCGCTGGAATGCCTTACTGAACTGTTTGGGTGCGTTTGTGTGACTGTTGCATGAGAGAACAATGGTAAGCACTGGTTTTGTCGCCCAAGCGAGCGTGTCTCGCCTAGGCGAGATTAACAGAGGCTCACCCAGGCCCTTTTATGCGAGTTGTCGCTCAGGCGACCAACCCTGTTTTGATCGAGTCAATGTCTCGCTCAGGCGAGGGGAGTCTTGCCTAAGCGAGAATGAGCAGAAGGTCATTGTTCCTGATTGTCGAGCTCTCGCCTAGGCGAAAGAAGCTCACCTGAGCGAGGGTCCTCTCGCCTGAGCTAGGCCTTTCGGCCTGAGCGAGGAGCTGGGCGAGGGTGCATTCTTATTCTATTGCTTCTTTGTTCTTGTTTGGTTGTCACATGTTTGATTGGATTATTATGTTAAAATCATGAGAAGCACGAATATGCATGAGTGATATGATTCATGGATTCGGAATGATAAGTTTAATATGATCTTGGTATGTGACTTGAATGTGATGGTTGGTTATCAAAGTGGCATGGTTATGACATGATAAAAGATTCTATATTGGTTATTGGAAACATGAATCGTATGTGGTTAGGGCTTAATTCCATGAGCCTCTAGGTGAAACCTCGTGGTGGTGCCTCAGTTGGTCGGGACGTAATTCCATTACCCCTGTTAGTAGGAGTTCATGGTGGTGCCCCATCTATATAATTTAGTAAGGATTCAAGGTAAGGTTGCATTCTGACGCTCTAAGGAGTTAGTTAGTCTCACATAGAGCAGACTGACTCTTGTGGTGAGAGTAGTAGAAGGCCTGAAACCCATTAAGGACTAACCTTGTGTGTGAGGGTTGAGACATTGTAACACTTAGCTCGGGGGAGAGCAGCTCGGTAGAGTAAGGAAATTCACCACAAGTGCAAGCATCCGCTGAATCCGACTAATTATATGTATCCGGATGAGTCGTGTCTGAGTCTTAGTGTATTATTTGAAAGGTCATAACATGTTTGGTTGACATACACTTCTTGGACTGTGAAATAGCATGTAACTGTATGATAAACCGTTTTCCACTCTAGCTTACCCTTTTGTTTGTTGTTTATTATTTTGTGTGGTTTTCTCCCTTGCGATGATCATCACTTTATTGATGTGAGCAGATGCGAGAAATATTCGTGGTCAACAAGAAAATGGTGACTCCACTGCTTAACCCACTTCGGCTGAATTTCTGTTATTTGGGCTTTTCTCTAGGATTATGGCCCATGTAGTGTCTTTTCTCTGGGTGTTATTTTAAATTATTGTTAACCCCTTTACTTCGCTTTGGACTGACATTGTGGTGTGCCTTGGTTATTTCCTGATTTATTCTGGACAATTATAAGGAGTCGTGTATATACTACATGACTTGCTTCTTCTATTATTTTGTGTGATGTTACACTTATTTAAGTTTAATATTTAAATGAGACGTTACATAAAATTACAAAAATATTATGTTACTTAAATAATAAAATATTAAACGATAAATACTCATATAAAAATGTAAAATTTTTTTGAACTCAATATATTATAAAATTTTATTAAATACTTTTTAAAATATATCTAAGTTTATCAACAGTTTAAAGAATAATTAATTTTTGTTTTATTTTACGAAGACGGTTGTGATATACAATGACATTTTAGATCGCCATTTATGCGTAGATTTGATTATACATGTAACTTTTTCGATTTTCATAGTTTGCTCTACTGTTGTTGTCTTTGTTCATCGCCCTATCCATAGTCTCGAATGATCTGGTTCTCGTCTCTGTGTCACATTCAAGGCTACAGGTGATTGAGTGTTGTCATTGGATAAGTTTTTTTTATACTTCTTCTGATACCTTTAAATTAATGGAAATATAAATTTGTGAATATTTTCAATTATACATAAATTTATCATAAAGCATGGTTTATAAATTTAAATATATAAAATTAAAAAGATAAAATAATTTTTTTCCTATAATTAATAATAATTTTAACAAAAATTAAATATATTCATCCGTACAATATACACCAGATACATCACTACCCACTTGTCTTTCAAATTTTAATTGGTGTATTACTTGTTCTAAATTTTTAATTTTATTTTAAAGATTGTTGTGCTTTTGTAAATTCGTAAAAGTTAACATTTTGTGTAATATGATTGTTGTAAGTCCCTTTTATTTTCTACCCTAAAACGGGCTTGTCTTGCTAAATGGTCCAACCATATGTTACCTCTTTCGGTTGTCCTTTCACCTCTTATTTTTCTGTCATTCACATAATTGAACCATTTGCTCACATTCCTTTTCTTTCAGAAGTTGTGTAAGGGCATTAACAAGTTCCCTTCTGTGCCTACAAAAAGACGTCCTTCCCCGAATATGTTGAACACCCAACATTAAGGTTTTCTTCCTTTTTTAGCTTGTGTGTCAGTTCTGTATATGGTTTATTCTTATAACCTATATTCGTTCTTGAATGCATTTTTCAACTCATTAAGTTGTTCCCGGAGTTGTGGTGCTCATTGTTGGTGTTTATCATTGTCTACTAGCATCTATCCAGGCAAGGGAAGCTAGGGTTTTCGTGTTTTCTTTATATTTGCCTATTTTTAGCTCTATTTCATGTTTATGATGTTCGTATGTTGTTGTGGTTGCGTGGAAAAAATGTTAAATGTTGTTTGGTTTTAAATACTTGGTTGTTGCATGTGTGAACAAGGAGGGAAACTATTATTTTCGCCCAAACAAGCTTGTCTCGCCTAGGCGAGAATAGTAGAAGCTCACCCTAGTTTCTACTCGAACTCTCGCTCAGATGGAGAACTTTCGTTTTGAGCGACAAAGCATCTTGCTTAGGCGAGAGGGTCTCGCCTAAGCGAGAATTTGTGGAAACTTGGTGGGTTCTCTACTCGAGTTGTCGTTCAGGCGAGAGATCTCAACTTTGAGCAAAGAGTGATATCGCTCAGGCGAGGAGATCTCGCCCAAGCGAGAACTCGGAGAGCCTCCCAGTGCTTTCTATTGGAAGTCTCGCCTAAGCGAGTGTCTGTAGCTTGAGCAAAAGGCCTCTTTCGTCTGAGCGAGGGCCCATGGCTTGAGCGAAACTGGTGCAGGAACGTGCTCTAATGTTGTTTTCTTCTATGTTCGTGGTTTTTGGTTGCATGATTGATTGGATTACCCTATTTAAAGCATGAAGTTGGTGAATATTCATGTATTATATGATTTATGGAATGGAATTGATGAGCTTGGCATGAATAAGTGCATGAATCATGATTAGTGGATTGGTTGGATATTGGCATGAGATTGTCATGTTTGATAAATCTATGGTTGGATGGTGAGACATGACTATGGTATGAGATTGACGTAATTCCATGAAACTCTTGGTGAGATTTCATGGTGGTGTTGGATGTGATGGACGTAATTCCATGAATCTCTTGGTGAAATCTCATGGTGGTGCCGTATGTGATGGACGTAATTCCATGAACCTCTTGGTAAGGTTTCATGGTGGTGTTATAGTGTATATAATTAGGTAAGGATTCAAGTAAGGATTGCATCCTGAAAATCTAAAGAGTCATTTAGTCTCACGTAGAGCGGACTGACTCAAGTGGTGAGAGTAGCAGGAGACCCTAGTATTTGGCAGGATAATGGCCTTAGATGTTTGAAGGCTAACCTTGTGCGTGGTAGGGTGAAACCCATTGGCAATGGCTCTGTAGAGCAGTAGAGGCCACCACAAATGCAAGCATTCGGTGAATTTGACCAATTATATGTATCTAGATAATTGAGTTTTAGAGTCTTGCTTGTTTACTGTCACATGATTGTTTGCCTATCATGTTGCATATTTATGATCTGTGTTAAGTATATGTGTGGCATAACATGTTAAAATGATTTATACTCTAGCTTACCCTTTTTGTTTGCTTGTGTGTTTTGGGTGTGATTTTCCTGTTTGCATTGATCATCAATTTATTGATGTGAGTAGATGTGAAAATCTCTAGTGGTCACCAGGGTAATGGAAACTCTGTAATGTAGCCAGACTATGGTTGGATCTCATTCCTTCAAGTACTCTCTCTAGGCAATGTTGCCTATGTATTTTGGTCAACTGTCAAACTATTACATTCTATTTTGTTAATGACATCGTGGTGTATTTTAGTTTTCTCTTCGAATATATTTTGGATAACTATAATGGGTGATACCTATACCCATGATGTTGCTCATTATATTATATTTTATGTGATGTTTTATTTATAGAATTTATTTTCTATTAGATGAGACGTGCAATTGTACATTGATTTGTTGAATAGTAATTTGTTTTATTTATCAATGAATGTTTAAATTAGTTTTATTTAATATTTTAACTGGTACAAACTCATGAGCGTAACTGTTAGATAGAGGTATAAAATTAAACCCGACTTATACTAGGGTTTATAAACTTAGGCTAAGTTAGATAATAAATTTAGATAATAAATCAATATAGATTAATGAACTTAGGCTAAGTTAGATAATAAATTTATAAACCAACTTATTTTTTACAATAATAATTATAATAAAGAAATGGAAAGTAATGTTGTGTTTTTAAAACATATAAATGTATTAAAATCTGTGTATCAAATTATTATATTTTAAAACAAAAAGTAATTTATTTTTTGATTTAAATGTAAAAAATTATACTTTATTCTTTTAACTTTTTAGATTCAGAATTATTGCTTTAATTATTATTTATTTTAAATTAGATAAGATGACTCATTGACTGATATATGATCAAAGAAGATCTTAAAATTTAAATTGTATGAAATGTACATCAAACTCCACATTTCACAACCAATCACTGTTAAACTTTCTCTCCCTTTTTTATATTTTAATAACGACCTTCTTATATTTCTTTTTTTACATATAACTTTATCTATTTTGCTAATGTCGTACTTTCTCTAAGAATTTAGTTAATTGTTACGATATGGAGTATAAATATTTTATTATTTAAGTATAAAATGTATAAATAGTAAAAATTAGTTACTCAAATTTTATTTTAGAAAAAAAATCATCTCTAGAAAAACATGTTATTTTTACTTCTTCTTTTTTTTTAATCTTCTCTTTATATTTTTTAAGGATTTATTTACCCTTTTCTATGTTAGATCTCAACTTAAGAATCATGGTGAAGAACAAAGCAAATATCCCAATTGGAATTTGCTTTTGATTAAGTTCTTTTCATATTTTTTCTTGAGTTAATTTTAGGAAGTTTTACATATATGCTGGGACGGATCTTTATATGGACATAAGGTTATAGTCCCTCAAATTTTTTTATTTTTATATAATTTTAAATATTTTTTTTAAAAATTTAATATATTTTGTATATTTATATTTTTTAAATCTTTTAAGTATCTATATTTATACAGAAAGAAAATTTTCTCTATTCTTGTGTACATCTATTTCTCTATTTTACCCTTTAAATAATTTTTTTAAAATAAAAATAATTATTTTTTTAATCTTCTATTTTTATATTTTACCTTGTAAATAATTTTTTAAAATTAAAATGATTATTTTATTAATTTTTTAAGTAACCATTTTTTAATTTAACTTTTTTTTTTCTATTTAACTAGTTTTTTACACATAATCATAATAAATAAAAATTAATTACACTAAAATTATAAAATTTATTTATATTTAATTTTATAATTATAAGAATGATAATAATAATAATAATAATAATAATAATAATAATTTTATTATTTTTATTATCATTGAAAAATTAAATATAGTGTTTTTATTTGTTTATATAAAAATTATTTTGGGTTTAATTACTATTTTTTTCCTATTTTCATTCAAAAATATTAAATTGGTCCTCCAATTTTTTTTTTTTAGTTTTAATTTGTTCTCGATTTTTGAAAATTTAATACAATTTGGTTTGTTTTGTTAAATTTCCAGAAATGAATAAATGTTTTCTCATCAAAATTAAAATTGTGAATAAAAATGGTTTGCTTTGTTGTGTTATTCAAAGGAACAAAGCGAAGAAGAGCTTTAAAGCTTCAAGACTTTAGTTTTGATGGTGCCTAAGAGAAGAACAATCACATGTAGTAGTGTCATAGTTAGAATCACTCTGTGATTGAGTCTAGAGATGTTGTAAGCCAAGCTAGATGTCTTAATACCATATTAATTACAAGAAAATTGATTAAAAGTATCATTGGTGCGAAAGAAATACTAAACTCTGATAAAACTATCATATTAATCAATTAGAGCTATTGTAACATCTCGGTCGGATATTACTAATTTTAAATAATATAAAATAAAATAAATAATAAAGTCACATTTATTTAATTTTTTTCCCCAAAACACAGGAAATTAAAAACATATATTAAACTCATCCAATTGAACCACAGTGTTCCAATAATCCATACTAGTTCATATTCCAGTAAAAATGCGGTTTACAAAAAAAATCTGAAATTAAAATGATGGTAAACTTCTATAAAAAGCTTTCCCATACTAGCCCCTCTCCAGCTCTATGCCTCACCAGCCTCACCTGGAACGTCATCTGCTCCCGTGTGACAAGTCACACGATCATCGCCATACACATACAGAAATGGTGAGCTCATAAACAGTTAACATATAAATTAATAAAATCAAGATACACCCAACTATTTTATTCTAGTTAATTCTTGACCAAGACCTTATTACCCAAAGGTTTTTAAACCTGCAAGTCACACAAATAATTGACCATGGACTCAGGATATATGATGCTTCCACGAACATGCTTGTTCGTGGTTCTGCCTCTACGAACCTCCCCGCTCGTAGTCCAACTCTACGGACCTCCCCATCCGTAGTCCAACACACGTGATCTACCAACTACGAACCTCCCCGCTCACAGCAGCTCTCAAGTGTGAGCGCGAAACATACGAACCTCCCCGCTCATATCATCACGTGTTCACCACCAGCCATGAACATACCCGCTCATGACACAATCAACATCTCCTGGTCCAAGTCTCACATCACAACATCAAAACGAAAATTAAGAAAAGCACACTACAATATAAGAGGTACATACTCAAGCTGATCTTAGGGATTCTAATGCTTCCACGAACCTACCCACTCGTGGTCCAACTCTACGAACCTCCCAGCCCGTAGTCCAACTCTACGAACCTACCCGCTCATAGTCCAACATGCGTGAACACCTACTATGAACCTCCCCGCTCATAGTAGCATCAAGTGTGAGCACGGAACATACGAACCTCCCCGCTTGTATCTCCACACAAGAGTACAAAAGATACGGACCTTGCCGCTCGCATCAATCACGCATCTCTCATCTTCGTTACGAACCTCCCTGCTCGTAACTAATCCAGCATATCCCTGACCAAGCTATCAAACCCATCCATGCAAATCCATCTACAATGGACCCATGCCCCTACACTATCGGCTGGCGTTGCCTAAGCGTCACCAGGCAAAATTTAGTTGTAGACCGCCTAGCTGTCCAACCCGCACCACCACACGCTACTCTAGAAGCGCAAATTGACTGGTTGTACCATTCCTAAACAAATTCTAGCATACTCCAATCATGACATACACACCTTAAAATATCCAATGGAATATATACAACACTTCCATTCAATTCCTATTGCACCCCCACTGATCATATTCATAACATGAACAAACACTTATACATTCACAAATTTAAACCCATGACATCACTTGAGTTTTGATCAATAATATACATTGCACATATGAGTTAAAACAAAAGAACCAATCATGATGATTTTTTTTATTAAAATAATATATCTTTTTCTTATATATTATATTACTATCATCTCTCATTTTTATTCATACTATAGATACCAACCATCACGTCAATCTCCCATGCTCCCAAACAGTGGCGGATCTTGACCAACATTGTTGGGGGAACCAAAATAATACATTCAAAATTTATACATTTAATTATTAGCATTAATACCGTAAAAATGAATACATAACTTAGTATAACAATAAGCTACATCATTAGCAGAAAATCAAACTATACTTAAAATCCAAAAGAAAAAATCGATGATAATCAAACCACACTTAAAATCCAATTATAAAAAACACATAGTACAATCCATTTTCTTTTATATTCATAAAATAAAAAATTAATATACAATAGATTCATTAAATAAATTATTAAACTAATATTTCACTATCAAGTGAGACAAAAGATAATTATTTTATTCTTTATTTCTTCGAGAATAGAAAAGAATAACTAAGATATGAAAGCAAAAATAATAGATCTTTTTCTCATGAGAAACAAAAGAAAATAGACATATAATGTAACCACAATTAAAATTTGATTATAAAAAACACACAATACAATTCTTTTTCTTATATGTTCATAAAATTAAAAAAAATAATATAAAAGAGATTCATTAAATAAATTATTAAACTAATATTTCACCATCAAGACGATTCTTCTTTTCTTTCTCGAGAATGGAAGAGAACAAAGGAGAAATAAGAACAAAAATAAAATATTTTTTTTTTCAAATACAAAAGAAAATGAAAACAGATAAGAATGAAAAATGAGAACAATTTATGAGAAACTCAAACTATAATAAAAAAATAAAATAAAAATATCTTAATAAATCTTTTTATTCTTTACTATGTTTTTATATTTTATTATTTATTACCATTAATTATTATTTTTATAAAAAAAATATTTAATTTAATATTTATAATAAAAAAAATTAAAATACATAATATTTATATAAAATAATTAAAATACCTATAAAAAAAATTCAAAATTTTTGGGGGCCATGGCCCTCCCCTGCCACCCGTGCCACCGTTATGCTCAGCCATTACTTCCAAACATATAAAAAAAAAAACAACCCCTAAATGCTACGATTGCACTTCATGAAAAAAAAATAGAAACAACTCACTTTGACATTATACTACAACCAACATTTACTACAATTTCTCTTTCTGCAACTAATATAAATAATTAAACCCGCTAGTTTAATTACCAACCTAATAATATATACATTTATAATGGCATCTAATATTCTTATCAAATGTGGCCACCACCGTAAGAATGAAAATACCCCATCATACCAATAGTTTGTTTACCTTTTAAACCTTTAAAACTAAAGTTTCCAATTTTTTTCTTTTTGAATAAACTGGCAAGAAACTACCGTGTACCTTATTTCACCTAAAATTAATAAATTAATATGTAAATGAGAATTCTTTATATTGTCCATGTACTAACCTAAGGAAAATATATTATTTATTCATTTATTTATTTTACCCCTCCTACCAATTATTTTATGATACTCTCACTTGACTTTTGTATTATTTTTTTTAATTTCACTGTAATTCTACCTATTCTCACTCAACTCTATAATGTGCTTGTCCTCCCATTTCACGTGATGCCACCCCGACTCCAAATTATCATCAAAACCATCACCTTTCACTAAACAAAATAAAATTTCGCAAATTATCGAAAGCCATATAACCAATATTATACGTGTTAAAAAACCCACAATTCCCTTTTTAATTATAGAAAACTAAAATCGAATATAAAAAAAAACTAAAACCTTTTACATGTTTATATATATATATATATATATATATATATATATATATATATATATATATATATATATATATATATATATATATATAAAATAACACCGATATGAAAATATATGGTAGAAGAAATCAAAATCCCAATCATGGAAGAATCATCATATACATGAGCAACCACACACAAATTTCAGAAATAAACATGTTAGCTCCCCTTACACAAATAATTTAATCCAAAAGTAAATTTCACAATTTTACCGTCTCATAATCACTTTGAAATCTTGATTTGAACACAGTCAAGAAATAACAAAAAGAAGGTTTAGCCCCCCTTACCTGATTTCCTTGCTCCAGAATTATAATGATTCGCGCTTGTTGTGCAAAGACTCCACTCTTTGTATCCTCTCGAACTCCCTTTCAACCCTCACTCTCTCCCTCTATGCCACGATTTTCTAGTCCCCTTCTCTGATTCTCCTTGCTACCACACTATATAACTCTTTGCTTTCTCACTCACTCTTTTTCCCTCTCACCAATTCAACGAAATTAATTCAAATTTAAAGTTTAATAGCCATTACTACACCTAAACTACTACCTTTCAGGTTTCCTAGGGAATTTCTATAGTTTCTAGATCATTTAACCACTTAGCAAAATAGTAAAACATAAAGTTAATATATTCACTCTAGCCAAGATTCAAACCCATATCCTTCCTACCCATCAAACACATGCACACTAACAAACTATCACATGATTATGTTAATTCACACATACATACAAGCTTAAACCATGTGTTCGCATTCATAATATATTGGTAAAATAAAACCCAATTAAAATATCACACTAACAACACATACAATACTCGAACCCAAGTCATTTCAACATAACTAAGTACTCTTAACCACTTAAGCTAGTACTATTTCTTATCTAAGACTTGTCAAGAAATTCTCTTAGGTTATTCTCAACCCACCATTACATGTACTTTATTAGTTATTATTTATATGAATTTCCTGGGTCTTACAGCTACTAATGTAATCAACTATATAAGTCCGCTCAATGGGCATTGAATTCAGTATCGAATTAATCGATTACATTAAAATGGTGTGATCAATTAATTCTGACAGAAAAACAATTTTAAGAGTCCAACGTCTCTCTGAATTGATTCAACCCAATTTTCATAATTCTGAAAGTGCAAAAGAGAGATCAAAGAGTTCTTGGAGCATTCTTGAGTGAGCACTAATCAATTTCAACTACTTCATCAAGATTTGTTCAAAGATTGATTGGTGGGATGAAGTTCTTGCTTGGCTTAGGATGATCATGTAAATTCGGCTTGATTTACAGGTGTATTCATTTCTTAGCTTTTGTTATTGATTTACAATTTTGTATCACTGTGTAGGTGATGATGTTCTTGATGCAATTATGTGTAGCATTGCATTAGGAAGTAATTCTTGATAGGATTATCAAGATCTTGATATCTTAGGGTTTAGAATTATTGAGGAGTCCATGTAATTCTTATAAAATCTTTGATATAGTGGAAATCTTCTAGCTCGGGTTGCTAGAAGAAAATGGACGTAGATTCGTGTAGAATCGAACTAGTATAAAATCCATTGTTTCCTATTTCTTTCCTTATCTTCTTTATAAACATTCAAGGATTAAATGGTCATAAACTGAATATCATATTAATTCTTTTTCAATTGATTAAAGAAAGTTTCTGAAAGTTATTCTTGAACCAAAAATAAATAAATTTTTGTCACAATCAATTCACTCCCCTTTTGTTTGTGAGTATTAGTCTCGTCTATTCTAACATGTTGGTGACATAACCATAATATCAATTTTGATGAAATCTTTTTTATCCGCTTCAAAAAATTTAACGAAAAAGACCAAATTGTATCAATTTTTTAAAAATCGAAACCAAATTAAAACTAAAAAAATTGGAGGACTAATTTGACATTTTTAGATAAAAACAAAAAAAAATAATAATTCAACCAAAATTTTAACATTCTAAAATATTGGTTGAAGATTTGTCACTAAATGTATAACAATCTAGGAATTTTTGCATGTTAGTCCTTCTGGGACAAAGATGAATTTTTGTTTGTTCAAAAATATAAAAGTGTATTAAGATCAATCAAAGTATTTTGTTTATATGTTTAACTTCTATGTACATATTTAACTTGGAGGTACATGGTTAACTTTTCTATATGGTACAAGAGAAATTGAAAACTTCGTTTAGTTAGAAACAAACTTTATGAGGTAGGGAAACTATTTGATAATTTTTACTACAATGAAAGGAATAATTTTCTTATTCCTTCCGCAAATCCGTCAAAATAATCATTAAAAGAAAGTTAAAATAAATTATTAATAGATATATCGTTCGATAAATCACACCAAAAATTTATCAACAGTTTTGGTCCTATATATAGTAAATTTTAATAAATTACTATCTAAAAAATACTTTTAATTGTATATAATCAGTTACGAAAAGATGTATAAAAATTTCTATAATAAATAAGAACACTGATCACAATTTTTTTTTATTTTCATTTATTTTGTTCAATAAAATTAAAATATATATTTTGTTTTGTAATTTCATATAAATGATTTTTTTTATTATTGATTAAGTAAAATTTTACTATTAAAACTTTATTAAATTATTACTATTAAGTAAGACCCCTTTTCTTTTCTCAGATATTAAAAAGGTCTTGGGTCTAGTCTCACTAAAGGCCCAAGTCAACCCATTTTGTATCCCTAAATCTCTCACCTCACTTCATTTTTGCTTTTGTTCCAGAAAACAGCCCCTTCCTCCCTCTTGGTTCTAAAGTAGTAGTTCTGCTAGGGCACAACAAGAACCTTTCATGAGCTACTCGAACTTTTCTTCCGTGTAAGTTGAGTTTGAACTCTCTTTTCCATTCCTATTGCCTTGGTTCTGACTTGGGTTGTCCCTGGAGACTTACTCTCGCTCCTATGTTGGTACTTTACAATTGCTTAGTTCGTCTTTGGAGTTGTGGTGCTCCCTTTGTCAATGTTTAAACCCCCCTCAAGCTTAGCTTCGCTCAAAGGTAAGGGAAGCTAGGGTTTCATGTTCTTGTGTTATTTTGCCTATTGTTAGACTGTTTTGTGTTATTAAATGCTTGTATGGTGTTGTTGATGGTGTGAAAAAAAATGTATGGAGTGTGCTTTTGGTTTGAATTTGGCTTGCATTCGTGGAACAGTGGGGAGAACTGGTACTTTCGCTCAAGCGAGCTTATCTCGCCTAGGCGAGAATAGCAGAAGCTTGCTGTGGTTTCTGCTCGAGCACTCGCTCAGGCGAAAAGCTTTCATTTTGAGCGACGAATCATCTCGCTTAGGCGAGAAGGTCTCGCGTAAGCGAGAACTCGTGGAAACCTATTTGCTTTTTACTCGAATTGTCACTCAAGCGAGGGACTTTAGTTTTGGGCGAAGAGCGATCTCGCCCAGGCGAGAAGGCCCCGCTTAGGCGAGAACTCGCAGAACGCTCATTGTTCCTTTGACGCAGTTCTCGCTCAGGCGAGTATGCCTAGCTTAAGCGAGAGAGTCTATGTCGCTTGGGCGATGGCTTCTAGATTAAGTGAGAATGGTGCTAATTTGATTTTAATTTCCTTGTTTCATCTATGATTAGCTGTATATCTTGAAAATGCATGAAGTTTAGGGCTCTACATGTCTTATGAGACTTTATGACTACAATTGATGAGCTTGGTATGAATTAAATCATGAATCATGGATGGTTGGTGGAGTATTGGCATGCGATTTGGATTTTATGAGATAACATGTGGAATATGGTGTGAGGACATGGATGTGGCATGAGATAGACGTAATTCCATGGATTTCTTGGTGAGATCTCATGGTGGTGTTGTAGTGTAAATAATTAGGTAAAGATTCAAGTAAGGTTGCATCCTGAAACTCAAAAGAATCAGTTAGTCTCACGTAAAGCAAACTAATTCAAGTGGTGAGAGTAGCAGGAGGCCCTAGTTTTTGGCAGAATAATGGCCTTAGATGATTGAAGGCTAACCTTGTGTGTGACGCCCCGACTATTATATTAAATAATTATTATTTGATAAAAAGATGAAATTAATTTTTTTTTTGTACAATAATATTTTCCTTGAGAGGACACTAAAAATAACATATCTTTATATATATATATATATATATATATATATATATATATATATATATTTTATATCTATTTTTTTTTTATATAATTTTATTTTTTTTTAGAGAAAACAAAAAAAAAAATATATATATATATATATATATATATATATATATATATATATATATATATATAGCTTACATCTCTGTAATTGTTCATGAAATATTACAAAAATATATATTTTTATATTATTAAGAGTCCTACATCAGAATAAAAGATTATCTATATTTTTAATATATCTTAAAGATATTAATAGAACTTATCCATGAGTCTATCTTCAGAAGATCCACAATAATATTATCCATGAACCACATGCTGACCATGCTAACCTTGCTGAGGGAACTACAACACCTGTTGAGACTACACTAGATGCCCAAACTGTTGAGAATGCACCAACTGCTGAAAATGCTGAAAATGCACCAACAAATGAAACTCCAACAACTCAACCACCAAGGAATTAAGTGGAGAGTCAAGCAGCACCACTACCAGCACCAAACGAACCATCTCAATAGTTTATGATGAAATTACAGACTAGGAGGTGTAACGTCCTAGCCATTAATTACTTATTTAAATTAATAGAACTAAAGAATATATGTAAAACCTCATTTATTAACAATTTCTTTCTCCCAAAACGCGGGAAAATTTCAAAAAAACCAAAGATAACACGCTAGTAATAAGTTAAAATTTGCGACGACCAATAATTACAAACATAATCCAGTTCTCCAAAACCATTACAAAATAACTCAAATAAAACTGGTAAAAATCCCATGATTTTTCCCTGCTCCGTCTCTACGCATCCTCACGCTCACCTGCATCAACCTATGCTCCCATGTAACAAGTTACATGATCATCGCCACACACACAGAGATAAGGTAAGCTCAATTAAACAACCAAACAAATATAACGATAAATGCAACATATCAAGATTTTAACCAAGTTAGTAATTTCCCCTTTTTCTTAACTACTCAACTTTCAAACTTGCATTAGACGTCTATCATTTCTATACTCTTTAGGTGAGTTCAATGATCAATCTTTGCTGCACGAGTGTCTACTCGCCCCTCTGACTACAGGCCACCACCTGATAGTCCACACGTGGGAATAACTTTGCCACAACATCTCACCGTGACACCAAGTGGAGCTCCCAAAAACAAACATAAGTTTGTAGTTGTTCCCAGACTACCAAAACTCTATCAGGTACACTGAAGAGGGCAATCATTTGAAACCTCGCCGTACGAGCCACAACGCGCACACTCCACTAGACTTCCTAAACCACCAAGCTATTACCTAGAGTGGCCACGTGTTACCCCAATACGAGTAGCACTCATAACTGGGCCCCCAGTCAAAGCATTGCATCATAACCATCACCCAAAGTAGTGTAGAAATCCTTCCTCGCGCACTAGTTCTGCACCAAAACTGCCTGGCGCGCCTCTCGCGTCGCTAGGTGGAACCTGATTCTAGACCGTCTGACGGGCATCTCACACCGTCAGGCGTCAAGCGCCTTACAGAAACATTACTGCACCATCACCGCCTAGCGGATCCCAACCTTGCCGCTAGGCGCCATGCACCATTTAGGGCTTTTGCTACACAGTTCCGCCTGGCGAAACCAACCCTTCCGCCAGACGCCACTCAAGTACAGTGGCCACTACCACTGTCTTGGGACCCCACCACCTGGCAGGGGCCGCCCCATGACGCCAGACGCCATACCAGTAGTGCAATGCTACCAGTTTCTTAGCCTATTAATCAGGTCCTAAGGAACCTCAAATCACACATCACTACAATCTTAGCCAAACCAAAGTATTCCATACATCAGATTATGACTAACAAGCAATACATGCACATACTCCAAACGCAATCAATTAGCATCTTGTTCTCAATTAACCATTCCCTCCTCAGTTGGATCCACCACAAGTAGTGTCTTACTTCTACTTTCTAATATATATCTCATCCATATCAGGTTTCATCATTCAAATTGTACTCAATCTTAAGTTATGACAAAATAAATCGGGATTTCACTCTTGTACCAATTATTTCTCATTATCCACATTATAGTCTAACCTGGTTGACCAACACATAATTACAGTCCCAACTGTACATTTCATCCTCATCTGTCTAAGCCCCCTTGTTTATTATTTCATGCATTAGATTCACTCTAATCTTCCCTCACACACACGAACACCTACTCCCTCACCCATTCTAAAGGAATGGAACCCCTACCAACTACCCCAATTCACACCGAAACGCAATAAGTGGAAATCCCAAAGAATACAACTCACAAACCTTACACCATTCATGGATTCTGCCAGATTCTTAGCCCCAACATGGATTCTGCCAGATTCCTTCCGCACCATTCATAGCCCCAACATCCCAAACCTTACACCCCCATCAAATAGTCTTAATTTCAAGCGTACACATCTTATAGGTTTCATGATATATTCTTATTAACATTATTCTCAGAGAACCAACGCATTCAATCAATTACAAAATACCTACTCATTCACCCTCAACTCCAACAGAACCCTAATTTCCCAATTCATGCCATATACATTCATTCAACATATAAGCATTGTTGTAGTCAAATACACCATAAATTTCATATTCATGCATAGGAATCATCATGACAACATCACGGAAAATATACGAAACCCAGATCAACAAAAATTGGCTTCCCAATTCGCATCGCCTAGCGGATGCTCATCTGCCGTCAGGCGATTCATGAAGGAAACCCAGGAAAAGTGACTCTGACGCTTGTGTCGCCTGGCGGGTTGCGCGTGACTGCCAGGCGATTTCTGGAGAAATTCAAGAAACCCGAATCCAACTCTGATGAAAACATAAAATGCAATCCCAATAGCCTTCATTGCTCTTCTTCCAATTCCACTCTTCCTATCACTCCCAACTCAGCTTTTAGTCTAAATTTTCCTCTCCTCAAAGCTCCTACAATTGGCAGACTCCCCAACCCCTTCTCTCTCCTTATTTGGTCTCTTTAATCATACCTTAATTAGGGTTAATGGCCATAAAACGAAAAACTAAGTATTTATTGAGCTTAATGATTATTCAATGGATGGTTTGAGATACTTTTCCAGCCATCCTAGCTGCCCTCAGCGACTAGGGTTTGTTTGCCTCTTCATGTTCATGCCAAAGTAAATTTTAACAAAAAGAAAATTATTTTGTTCAAGCCAAGGTTTGAACCCATCACCACACAATTTCAATTCAAGTGCACAACCAATTCAACCAAGTCATCTTTCATGCCAATATTTATGCATATAAAACTATCTACGTATTCATCACGCTCCAAACACATCATCAGAAAATAATAAAATTAAATATCACACAATTGGCATACATATGACTCGAACCCAAGTCCTCTCACACAACCAAAGTACTCTCAACCATTTAAGCTAGTACTTTTTCACGTCATAAAGGTTAACATTTAATGCCATAAAGGTTTCCCCTACCCGCATTTATTAAATAATTACTTATTTAATTATTTCAAATTTGTGGGTCTTACATTCCCCCCACCTTATAAAATTTTCGTCCTCGAAAATTAGAGCTTACTAGGAAAGAGATGCGGGTAAGACCGTTTCATCAGATCCTCCATCTCCTAGGTCATCTCCTGCGTGGCCTCATCCCAGAGGACTTTCACAGTCCTGATCTTCTTACCTCTGAATTGCTTAACCTATGAGTCCAAAATCTGCACCGGACCCGCCTCCATGGTCAGATCCTCCCAAACCTGGATATCGTCGGCTTCCAATACATGCGAAGGATTTGCAATGTACTTCCTCAACTGTGACACATGGAAGACATTATGCAGATTCGCCAGATGGGGTGGTAATGCTATCTCATACACTACTGGACCTATCCTCCGAGTGATCTGATACGGCCCAATAAATCTAAGGGTCAACTTTCTTGACTTGAGAACCCTCCCAACACATGTGGTTGGAGTCACCCTGAGAAACACATGGTCTCCCGTCTCAAATTCTAACGGTCTCAAATTCTAACGGTCTCCTTCTTCTGTCGGCTCTGGGTAGCTTGCATCCTCTCCCGAATTATCTTCACTTTATTAGTGGTCATCTGTAAAAACTTAGGACCGAGCACCACATATTCACCATCCTAATTCCAACACAATGGGGTCCTACACCTCCTCCCATAAAGTGCCTCATAAGGTGTCATCCCGATACTAGAGTGGTAATTATTATTGTAAGTAAACTCCACCAAACGGAGTACCTCACTCCAACTGCCAAGTGGTCCAACACACATGCTCGCAACAAGTCCTCCAAGGACTGGATAGTCCTCTCTGACTGTCAATCGGTCTGAGGATGATATGTTGAACTCATCCTTAGCTGTGTACCAAGTGTTGCTTGCATCGACTGCCAAAACCTCGACGTAAACCTCGGGTCTCGATCAGATACTATACTGGCTGGCACTCCATGCAGTCTGACCACCTCCCTCACATATAACTCTGCCAATTTATCCATTGACAGCTTCTAGTTTATCGGGAAGAAATGGGAACACTTCGTCAGTCGATCTACAATGACCCAGATCACATCATAACCCCTAGTAGACTTCGACAGATGGGTTATAAAATCCATCGCTATACTATCCCACTTCCACTGAGGAATCTCTAAGGGTTCCAATGTACCTCCCGACATCTGATGTTTTATCTTTGCCTTTTGGCAAACCAGACAAGATGCTACAAAGTCTGCTACATCCCTCTTCATACCAGTCCACCAGAAAGAGTCTTTCAAGTCCTTATACATCTTAGTCATATCAAGATGTATGCTAAGACGACTCTTGTGATCCTCTTCCAGAATTCTCTTCCTCAACCTTGGTCCCCATGGAACACACACCTTGTTCTTGAAACGAAGAATACCATGAGTCCCCATCTTGTAATCTTTTCCTTTTTCTATGCCCAACCAACCCATAATTTGTTGTAGTTCTTGGTCCTTCCCTTGTTCTGCTTTAATCTCATCAAAAAACTCATTAGTAACCTTCAACATTCCACAACGTATGTGATCAGAACCTATCTACAGTTCCAAGTTCATATCCTTAAGCTTCTCTATCACCTCTAACTCATTCACCATCATGGAGGACACATGGACTCGCTTCCTACTCAAGGCATCCATTACAGCATTTACTTTACCAGGATGGTATAAAAGCTCAAAGTCGTAGTCCTTGAGATATTCCATCCACCGTCTTTGTCGCATATTTAGTTCCTTCTGATCGAACAAATACTTCAGCCTTTTATGATCGCTGAAGACTTGAAATTGAGAGCCATACAGATAATGCCGCCATGTTTTTAAAGCAAAGACAACTGCTGCCAATTCCAGGTCGTGAGTGGGATAATTCTTCTCGTGTCCCTTTAACTATCGAGATGCATAGGCTACAGGTCTTTTCTCTTGCATCAGCACACAACCCAGACCTTGGTACAACGCACTATAGTACACTTCAAACATCTTAATTGTATCTGGAATCACTAAGACTAGAGTCGTGGTCAACCTTCCCTCCATCTCCTCAAAACACGCCTCACAAATCATCGGTCCAGAAGAAAAGATGATCTTTGCGAGTGAGTTGTGTCATGGGACTCACAACCTTAGAAAATCCCTCCACGAACCTCCTGTAATAACCTGCCAATACCAAGAAGCTTCTTATTTCTGACACTATCTGTGGTTACTCCCACTTCATTACCGTATCAATCTTTGCTGGGTCCATAGCAATACCTTGTTCTGAGATGACATGACCAAGGAACTGAACTTCTTCTAGCCAAAACTCACATTTGGACAGCTTCCCATACAATTGGTGCTCCTTGAGTACATTCAACACAACCCTCAAATGGTCTGCGTGTTCGTCCCGATTCTTCGAGTATATAAGAATGTCATCAATGAATACCATGACAAACTTATCTAACCATGGTCTGAAGATCCTATTCATGTAATTTATGAATATCGCCAGGGCATTGGTTACTTCAAATGGCATCACCACGTATTCATAGTGGCCATATCGAGACCTAAATGCAGTCTTTTGAACATCCTCCGGTTTGACCAAGATCTGGTGATACCTAGACCTCAAATCAATTTTAGAGAATACCTCGATACCTCTCAACTAGTATAATAAGTCATCAATTATGGGCAGTGGATATTTATTCTTGATCATCAATTTATTTAGTTGACGATAATCCACACAGAGTCTAAAGCTTTCATCCTTCTTCTTGACTAATAGCATTGGAGCTCCCCACGGCAATGCACTAGGTCGGATGAACTTCTTCTCTAGTAGGTCTTCAATCTGCTTCTTCAATTCAGCCAACTCCGCTGGTGCCATTCTATATGGGGCCATCGACACAGGTTCAGCTCCGAAGATGAGATCAATGGTGAAGTCTACATCCCTGCTGGGTGGTAATCCAAGCACTTCATCTAGAAAAACATCGGCGTATTCATCTACTACAAGTATATTGTTTATCGGATCAAATGTACTCTTCTTCTCCGTTTGAACCACTATCATGAAATAGGAGGCTCCTTCTTTCTCTTCTCTCCGCGCCTCTTGGGTAGAGATTAGAGCTAACCCCTCTGATTCTGGAAATATAACAGTGCCCCGTCTGGCGTGATTGTTAGACAGCCAGTCCATCCGAAGTATCACATCCAACTCGTCCAATGGCAAGCAAATGAGGTTTACTTTGAACCTGCGTCCTGCCACTTCTATAAGTCCTGTCAGTTCGCACCCCAAGTCACGGACAACAAGTCCAAGTCTACTCACACATTCTTCGGAGACGAATGAGTGAGTAGCTCCTGAGTCAAATAACACCAAAACACTATGGTCAAACAATAAGCATCGGTCAAGTGGCCTCAGTACTGGTCAATGCAAACACCCTCCCAGCGGCTCGGGGTCGATCAGCTAGCACCTTCTGTTGTTTCTGCTGCGGTGGTGTTTCTCCAGTCACTTTCTTGTTGGGACACTACCTCGCATAGTGCCCTATCTGCTCGCATTTGTAGCACTTCACATGTTCAATACTAGCACTTGAACTACCTGTAGTTTTAGTACAGTTCCTGCGAAGGTGTGGTCCACCGTAGTTATAGCATCTCAGACTTGGAGAGGACGACGGTGGCTTGCTGTATGGCGCCTTCTGCGGCCTGGTCTTAGATGTATTTTTTTGTGTCCTCACGATCCGACTGGTCCAATCTCTAACTTCTCCACAGTCTTGGCCTGTTCCACCAGAACTGGAAACTCCCTTATCCGTAGTGGCATTAGGAATCTGCGCAACTCGTGCCTCAAGCCTCCCTCAAACTTGCGGCAGCGCCACTCCTCCGTGATCTCCTGCGAGTAGAATCTTGCTAAGTACTCAAAACGGTCCATGTAGGCCTGCATGGGTTTGTTGTCCTGTTGTAAAGTGAGAAACTCAACTTCCAATGCATGCTTGGCTGAATCTGGAAAATACTTCTCTAGCAATCTCATTCTGAAGTTCGCCCAATTCACCTCCTCTTGTCGGGTCTGCATTTGTTGTTGCATTCCCGTCCACCAATACTCCACATCGCCCACCAACAAGAAGGTGGCAAAAGTCAGTTGTTGTGCCTCAGTACATGCCAACACTCAGAATATTTTCTCACACTCCCTAAGCCAAGCATCAGCCTCATCAAGAGTAGCTTTGCCGCTGAACTTAAAAGGCTTATGCTTCAGCACATCCTCCATAGTGACTGCTCGAGGTGGCGAAACCATCGCCCTTGGTTACGCTGCGACCGACTGCATTGCATCCACCATCCTCTGGATTGCTTGCGCAATCTCGTCAGCTCCAGCATCATTTCTCCTCCTCCTATTTGCCATAGCCTGGATTCGCCACATATTTAGCTGGTGAATCACACAACGTAATTTCAATATCACAACAACTCAAAAATATACATGCACAAATCAAACGTAATAAGCTCACTCCCCAAAGATCTCGAGAAATCATTGAAAGCACGACTCTGATACCAAATGTAACGTCCTAGCCAGAAATTCCATTTATCGTTGAACCACTAACAGTGCACGAAGTACTACAACATAGTTGACTCCAACGATTACAACCAGAGGTAAAGGAAGAAGATTAGGACTGTGACATACCTATATAATGGGATTGTAGGAAGAAGAAGATTGTAGCAACACCAATTGGGAATGGAGGAACAAGATTGCCAAAACTCACCAATTGCCCAAACATTCCTTACCAAAACCCTAGCTCACCTATTTATCCCCAAATATCTAATTATCACACATGTACAGTACACGTAACACACCCCAATGCAACGTAATACAAACAGTGCCATCTGTACAGTGCTATGTTACTGATTTAAACGGCGTTACAAAAAAGGACCAAATAAAACATGAATTGCGAAAATGAAGACCATTTTAAACATATGATAAAAATGAGAACCATCCGCAACAAACACTACGAAAATGAAGACGAAAAAGATATTTAAACCTATTTTTAATTAGTAAAAATTACATCATGATAAAATATATTTTTACTGTTTAAATTACATTTAGATAAATTATGAAATATTAGTAAAAACATAAAGTTTTCTAATTGTTTTATTTAAAATAAATAATACGCTTTTAAGTTTATCATTTACATTGGTCAAACGAGTATAGAAAAAAAAACATAAATATATTTTTATTATTTGTCATTTATTTTAAAAAATTATATATTTTTAATATATTACTTATTTCAATATTAACAATTCAATTAATTTCAATAATAATTTTATACAATTAATTACTATAATAACTTTAACATTTAATGAATTATGTTTAACTGTATTAAAATTTAATTTTTAGTAATCGTTATTGTTTTATATTTTAATGAATATTGGATTATGTTTAGCTTTCATTATTATTTTTTTTATATTTTAATATATTCTTTTATTATTTATATTTTTTAAACAGTTAACTTTTACATTTTTTTATCAATTAATATTTCTATTTATATATATATATATATATATATATATATATATATATATATATATATATATATATATATATATATATATGTGTACTTTTTACAATTTTTTTATCGTCTAAATTTTGTATTTTTAAATCATCTACTTCTTATATTTTTTGTCAATTAATGTTGTCTAACAATTTTATTATTAAATATATATTATTTATTTTTTTCAATTTCTAAATCTCTTTTAATATAATATATATTTAATGCTAAAAAAATCACACAAACGAACATAGTTTGTTTGACAAATAATATCAATATTTTAATTACTTTTAATTTTTATGTTTAACTTTTATAACTCTTTTATATTTCATTTAAATAACTATATTTCAATTATCGGTATTTCTGTTTTAAATTTCAATTGATTATTTATAATTTTATTTTATCTATTATTATTTACATTAATATTAAAAATATAATTAGTTACTATAATACTATAAATATTTATTACATTATGTTTAATGGTATACAAATTTAATTTATAAAAGTTTTAAGTGTTTCAAGAAATTAAAATATTAAATTTTTAGAAAAGCTAAAATTATATTTTATTGAAGATTTATGTACAACTAAAAAGTAAAAAAAAAAAAAAAACAAAAAAAAATTTAAAATTTTAATTTTTTTTTTTTTTTTTGGCACCCATCCTTTGTATGATTGACATTAATGGATCAACTATGGTAATTTAATGATTAGTTGAGTATTATAATATACATTAAAATGACTATATGATTATATCAGTATGACAAAAATGATTGTTTGAGTAATTTCATACATATATTAGATAAGTTTGTGTAAAAATATACATCAGATAACTATGTTCATGCACTGATTAAAATATTCTAGCATCACAAATTAAAATAATATTTTTACACTCTGATTAGACGAGTCTAGCAATATATATTATATGAGGATGTTCATACACACTAATTAGGCGAGTATAGTAATATAAATTGATTAGACGAGTCTAACGACCCTAAGTAGATGAGTTTGTTTATATAATAATTAAATGAATCTACTAATATACATCAGATAAGTTACTTCATATACTAATTAAACGAGTTTGCTCCATTTTATAGAATTACTACCATAATTTGTTTTTTTTTTTTTGCATAATTCATCTTATGTATTTTTTGATTGACTATTTTTTATACTTTACTACATCGTCTGATCTTCCTATTTTGAAATACTTTAGTGTTTACATTTCTTTGCATCAACTAATATTTATATTTTTGCATTTTTTTACTCTTTACATTTTTTTTGTATCATTTACATTTCTATGCATTATATAACATTTCTATTATTAAAAATATTTATGTATTTCCTCAAGCTCTAAATCTCTTCTAATATAATATATTTACTATATAAAAAAACAAACAAACAAACACCGTCCCATGCATACACAAGAGTTTTGTTGGATGTGTAATGTTAGGGTTTACAAAATTAACCATTGAACGGTTTATTTGTTGGGTTGTTTTGTGGTGTTGAATAAATTAGTTTTTTTTACTTGGTTCTTCTTTTTGATCCTAATCTCATTTTGTAATTGTTATGAAAAATTGTATGGTTAAATATATTCTTCCATACATATTTTCTGACAAATATGAACACTTTAGAGATAACAAATACAATTAACCTTAAGTTTTACTATTCACAAATCTATTTATAAGAATAAAATTCTTTAATTTTTTTTATGTTGTCAAACTCTTGATCAAAATATTATATCTATAATTATACATAATTACAATATTTCTACATAATTATATAATAAAATTACTTATTTAAATATAATAAAAATATATGAATTCTATCAATAAAAAATTAAAAAGTCATGCCACAACAAATATTCATTCATCTAAACATTATCTAAAACAATTCCTTAAATTCATACCCATGCATCAATTTAATTATTATTATAAATTTTAATATTAAACATTTTAATATATATTACCATATAATAATATTAATTATTTAACTATTTCTTTAAATTATTAAACTTTTCAAAATCATATCTATTTATTACATAACTATAACAATTATATATATATATATATATATATATATATATATATATATATATATATATATTTAAAACCAATCTATTTAAATATTATAATAATTATATTATTCAATTAAAAAGAAAAAAAAACGTGCGTAGACAAGAGTAAACTAGTTTCTATAAAACAATGATGCATTTGTTTATGGAAGCACACTAATGAAGGTTTTGAAAATGACTGGGTCACAAGCGAAATATCCCACCACGTGCGATGTTGTTAAAAGTGTTGTTCACAAAAGCATTACTTGTTAAGACTCTACACACCACTTATTTTGAATTTTCTGCTTAATTTGAATCCCACAGGATCACTGCTAGTGTTGAGTACTACTATTGTTTACATGGCTAAAATGTTATATTTAATAATAAGTTTTCATTTTTTTTTCCAGTTACAACTGAAAAAGAAAACGAAATTGGGGTAAAACTTCAATTCCAAACAAATTATTTTTATTTATTTAAATATCGTTTTTAACATATTTCTAAACTTGGATTTTTTTTTTATATTTATTTATGGATAATATGAATTTCGTATGCTTAAATGTTTTTATTTTGTATTTAATTAAGAAAATTAATTAGTATTTTAATCTCTATACATGGATTTATGATTAATTTGCATTCTTATTTTTTTTTACTCATTAAGTCTTTATTATTTTTTAAATAGAGTCAATGGTCTCGTATGTTAGAGTAGCATACGTTGACGGCAACGCCTAAAGACAAGGCCAGAAGAAGAAGACATACCTATGAGTGGCAAATGCAGAAGCAAGGAAATGGAAGACGATGAATGGAGAACATCAAACAAAGAGAGGGAAAGCGAGAATAGAGCAAAGCGGGAACTGGTGAAGTGAAGAAGAATGTGAAACGCCAGCACCAACATATAAGTGCAGTTTCTAAAATTGCAAAATGACTTCACCAAACGTCTTTTGGGGCCCAGAACAGTGTCAGCCCATGACACTTCGTTCGTCAAATCCAAACCGCTATAAAATATCGGAAGACATATTACCATACTAGCAAATCTCGTCAGTATGGTTGCGTCTTAATATTCTTTAATAATAAATATTTTCAATATATTTGATATATCTAGTAAGGCATCACATTATGATTATTGTTGTTATTTATTCAAAATAAGTCATTATTTTACTGATATTGGTTAATATCATGTTACCTACTTTATAAAGAAGGAAATATATAAATCTAAATTAATTACTAATAGTAATCATCAAAATTTTGACTATAAAAAAAATAGTGTTTAAAATTTATTTGGTAACAAAAACTTTATTTATTAATATTATAAACCAATTTAAAATCTAATTTACAAATTAATTATAATTTTTTATTAATAATAATAATTTTAATAATACATAATTCTTAATTTATAAATTAATTATTATAATAATAATTATTTTTTGTCTTTAAAATTAGTTACGATTTAAAGATATTTTTGTAGTATAAGATTTGAGTTACAATAATTACTCCTGATTGCTTCAGGCAACCCCTTGTGATAAAATAGCAATATAAAACAATCACAATTAAAGTACCACTGATTGGATATATTTTCGCTTTTGTGAGTAACGATATTAGCACTCAACGTACTAAAGTGCATGCTCACATAAGTAATTGAAGTAATAAGTAAAAGTTTGCACACCAACTATTCATAATTTGTGTATCCCATTACTTATATCTAAGACCTCAACATAGCCAGCAAATTAGGCATACGAAAACTGCACATTACTTGCTTAGAACATCTTCTTAAGAATTTAAGTATGACTCTAAATCTTACATCGATTAAAAATGAGAAAGTAGAGTATTATATAAAATTAAAGATCTATAAATTCATAATCTTAAGATTTTGAATTGAGAATGATGTCAATATCTTATGTGATTAGGTTTAAGTCTTATTAGTATTTATTCTCTCCGATGAAACTCCTCCTTTGAAACCTAACACATCTAACAAACTTTAAAACCTAACACATCTAATAGACATTATGCAGGATTTTGATAGAAATGTATTTAGCGTATCGTGTCTACATTGTCATTGCGTAGTTCAATGACCAATCAAAACACCCTTCCTTTATATGGGTGTCACTAATAGCCACATGAGCAATACAAAAAGACAACACATCAAGTACGTCTGATCCTTTGTGATACTGATTTTGAATAAGGAAAACGGATAATGGTGAATGTAAAAGATGTTTGAAACTTGATTATCACTCGTACAAACCACACCAAGAATGACTTATTTCAGTACTTATCAGTTCTGATATAATTCTTATTCTACAATAAACTTACTCATAAGGAAGAGCATAAGAAGCCAAAAGAACAAGTAAAGAAGGTTCCCACATTTGTTTAAGGGTGTCACCTTAAAATTTGGCAAACCCCTTTTCCCTCAAGCTTTCCACAGTATCCTTGAGGCTCACTTCCAAAGGAGTAAATTCAAGTCCCAAACTCCTTGCTCTTTCCTTCGAAAACTGATATGCTGGTGGATATGGCTTATCGTCCACACACCTATTAATATTGTTGAAAGAGTGAAAGGGTATTAGAAAATATGAATCTTATGCAATCTTGAAATTATGAAAATAAGTATACTCACTTATCTGGAAGTGGCAAAGTTGGGTATAAATCACGTAAAATCTGCACAGCTTGTGAGTGGTGAATCACTCTCTCAACTAGAATATATCTTCCATTGGCTGAAGCATTCTCATACGCTAGAATATGAGCATTTGCAACATCTCTCACGTCGATCCATCCCAAAGTTATGTTTTTAAACGTTGGCGAACCTGTATCAAGGCCATGCAATGCAACAGTTTCTTCAATCATCTAAGAAGTTTCACTTCAAAAACTTGCATGGTGTAATGAAGATCGATGCAGACAAAGCAAGTAATAGAAATAGTAATTACCATTAATAAAATTTAAAACTGCAGCAGCACTGGTGTTAAGCTCTGGTTGCAAGAGAGGTCCACTAACCAATGCTGGGTTTATTGTGACCAAGTCAATATTGTTTTCTTTTGCAAATTTCCACGCAGCCTCTTCGGCCAAAGTCTTTGAAAGATCATACCATCCCTAAAACATAAATGCCAAATAGGAACAAATGTCAACAACATTCTAACATAATTTATAACTCCGTGCTAATATTTGAATAAATATAACTATAATTTTGGTACCATTTTTCTATTGCATATAAGATTATCTCATATCGTATGAACAAAGTGGGAGCAGATCAACTTGTTTTGTAGTGCATATGGGCACGATAATAAGTAAATAATTGTTGGTGTTTAGTTTTTTTTTTTAAGAAAAGTACAACTTCGGCTACAACATGAGATTGGCCCAACTCGGCTAGACATGATCTCAAGCCAACTCGTTTCGACTTAGGTATGGCCAACTTGTTTCAATTTGGATTTGAACTGACTGAACTCAACCTCAGTTTAGGTCTGGACTAGAGATGGCAACGAGACGGAGTGAGAACGGATTTCGCTATCTCATACTTATCTCCGTAGAAAAAGTTCATCTCCATCCTCATACCCAAACCTAAAGGTATCAAACTTTTGTACTATCCACATCCCCACCGAATAACGGGTATAATCTCGTATCCATACCCATACCCATACTCATACCCATACCCATTTTCTTACTACTTCAACATTAATTTTAATTAAATTTTATAAAATAATAAAAAATTATGGTAAAGAAGACATAATATTATCAAATATTCAATATTAAAAGAATGTTTGTTTCTTCGATATCAAATACTTTAAAATAAATTATAATTGTTTACATTTTAGATTATAGTACCAAATAAAATTTCATGAGAACCAAAACATTTATTAAATTTATAAATATTAATGAAACATAGTTAATAAAATTTAAAAATATTTTTTAAAAGATATAAAAGGAAAACAAATATTCAAATTAAAATATATTTTAAATGTTTGTTTACTTCAAACTTTTAAATTCTAATGAATCTCTTTTTTATACACTAATAAAAATTATAATACATCATTTGGTCAAAATGATACAAAGAACAAATAATAATCATAATAAAAATTTAAAATAAATTATAATTGTTTACATTTTAGATTATAATACCAAATAAAATTTTATGATAACCAAAACATTTATTAAATTTACAAACATTAATGAAACCTAGTTGATAAAATTTAAAAATATTTTTTAAAATATAAAAGGAAAACAAATATTCAAATTAAAATATATTTTAAATGTTTGTTTACTTCAATTTTTGAAATTCTAATGAATCTTTTTTTTATACACTAATAAAAGTTATAATACATCACTTAATCAAAATGATACAAAGAACAAATAATAATCATAATAATAAAATTTTAACATAGATCTTGTATCTTTTCAACTTCAATTATGTTGGATGGTGATAAAAAAATATTCATGACAATTACATTAGTTTTTCATGTTGTAGTAAATAAAAGTTATTTATACAATTATAGTGAAAAAATTACAGTATGATTGATAATAACTTAGAAAATAAAAAATAATTAGATAAATATATCGAAATTGTATTCTACATAATGAAAATAAATAACAAATAAAAATATTAAAAAATTAACAAATGTTTAGAAACAATTTGAGAGACTATTGAAAGAAATCGCACAAAGAAAAAATAAATGTATAATTAAGGGCATGATAAGATGAAAAATACCTTAGAGATCTAAGGAAATTTTTCAAATATCAACATATATACTCAATGGTTGAGAAATAACAAAAATTATTTTGGCGAAACATAAGAGTTCTTCAAATGACACAAAAATTAATAATAATAAGTAAATTTTTTTTTATATTACCTAGTAAATGAAAGGTTTGTGCTATTAAATACTTAAATTGAGAGTATTAAACATTCTCATGTGAAAGTAAAATATAAAATAAATAAAAATATTAAAAAATAATAGAAATATTCAAATGTGAGACATAATTTTTTTTTTAATTGACATACATCTTTTTAACATAACTACATAAAGGTTATGATAAGATGAAAAATATAATGGAGATGTGAATGAGTTTCATGACAAACCAAATAATTAGAAGAAATAAAAAATAGAAAGTATATATATATATATATATATATATATATATATATATATATGGTTACTTAATTAATTATGAATATTTTAATAATTTAAACGGGGATGAGTATTATGGCAGAGATATATACATCCTCATACCCATCCACATACACAATTGAACAAGTCGGGGATTCCCCACACCCATACCCATACTCAGTCAATGTGGGGATTCCTCGTCAAAATGGGAACGGGTTCTGGTAATACCCACGGGGGCAGGTTTATTTGCCATCTCTAGGATGGACCAAAACTCAAATGGACTCAACTTGACTTGGATATGGGTTAACAAGACTCAACTTGGGATCAAGCAACTTAGTTCCACCTAGGTACACCAAGACTAACTTAGCTTGACTTGAGCCCAGGTAGTCTAGACTCAACCTTAACTTGATTCAACTAGCCTCGACCTTGGCTTGAGCCAACTTAACTCACCTAGGATAGGGTTGACTTAGCTAGACTTAGGTTCGAGCTAACATCACAAGTCTTGCACTTGGACAGACTTAGCTAGATGGGCTCGGGCCTACTTAACTTGACCTGCACCTTAGTCATCTCAACCTTAGACCGAGCTAACATGTCTCGACTTCAGACCTAACCGACTCACCCCTACCTCGCTTCAGACCATCTTAAATTGATTTAGGCCTAGCCGACTTGGCTAAACCAATGACCCAGACAACTTGCCTTGATCAGGTCAACTCAGCTTAACCTGGGTCCAAGTAGACTCGGCTCAACCTGAGTTTGATTAACTTGCCTCTACTTCAACCGGGCTAACTAGTCTCGACCTTAACTCCTATAGACTTAACTTGACTTGAGTTCATATCGACTTGACTAAACCTTGGTTCGGGTTCACTCAACTAGTCATACGCTTAAGCCAACTCAACTCAATCAATGTTTGGATCAATTGAACTCTGCTTGAGCCCACCCACCTCAATCTTGGTAGACTTAACTCAACCTGGGTCAAGGTCAATCGACATAACTTGGAATTGATTAGGCTCAGATCAACCTGGCCCTATGCCAACTTTGATAGGCATGGACCTAGACTGAATCGGCTAGATATGGGCCTGATCCGAGTCAGCTCAACATAAGTTCTTGCCAACTCAACTCGACCTAAGCCTAAGCCAAATCAATGTTTGGATCAATTGAACTAGACTTCAGCCCACCCACATCAATCTTGGTGGACTTGGCTCGACTTAGGTCAAGGTCAATTTGGCACAACCTGGGTTTGATTAGACTCAACTCAACCTGGTCTCATGCCAACTTTGATAGACATGGACCTAGACTGAATTGGCTAAATGTGGGCCTGGACCGAGTCAGCTCAACATGAGTTCTTGCCAACTTAGCTCAACCTAGGCCTAAGCTAACTAGGTTGAACATGGGATCAGGGTGCTCTCAGCTTGACATGGTTCAAAGTTGATACGACTTGATTTGGGTCGAGACAAAATTAGTTTGACTCTGGTGGATTTGGCTCGACTAAGGCCATGGTGACTCAGATCAACCAAGGTTCGAGCAGACTAACTAGTACAGGATCATACCAACTCAGCCCGACCTAGGTCCAAGTTGGCACTTTTCAACCTAGTTTCGGGATCAACTTGACTTAATCTTGGCCTAGCCATCTTAACTCGAGTTGGTACAAGGCTGACTTGACTTGACCTTGGCCTAGCTGACTCAACTTTAGCTAGGCTCGGGTCGACCTAGCTAAACTTATGTCTAAACCAATTAGGCCCAACCTGGGTTGGTTAACTTGGCCACGAAGCCGTCTCAAGTCAACTTAACTCAACTTTTGGCCCAAACTAACTTAGATTGACATCTAACCTAGACCAACTTGAACACACCTTTGATTTGAATATTAAAAATCCAAAAACTTATTCAATCTTATCTATATCCAATTAAAAGGTTTGAACTTAAAATCCAAAACTATGAATTTGGATTTGAGATAAATTCATTTAAATAGACTTGAAAGTAAAGGCTTAATTAGTATTTTAGTTTCTATATTTAGGTCTATAATTTATTCGTTTCCTATACTTTTTCTTTACTCAATTGAGTCCTTTTTTAAATAGAACCGGTGTAATTCATTCTATTAAATTGATGTTAACACTACTTAACGAATTATCACATGTTAGTCCAAAAAAATATCCAATTCATATTTATTCTGAATGTAATTAAATGGATTGAATGAAAATTAAAAAAATTTGAATTTGAATTTAAGATTAACTCGTTTAAATAGACTTTAATTATGAATTTGAATTTTAGATAAGTATATTTAAATATATCCGAGCATTATATATTGGATTTTACAATTAGAATTTTTTTTTCTCACTCTTAATATTAATTTTCCCCAATGCAATGTAAGAGAGCATAAACAGATATAGTATAATGTTGGATTGAACACACTCTCCGTAAATCTAGCAATTCAATTATCATTTGATTCACCTAACACTTGACCATTGATCGTATATGCAACGATCTCCCTTAACAATTATATTGCTAAGAGTCGAACTTAGGACATTGATTTTATCGTTGATTAATACAATAAAATAAGTATTAAAAATAGAAAAATAATTTTTTGACTACTAAATTTTGACAATTTTCTCTTATAAACTTAGGTGGCATCTTTTAAGAGTTTTCATTTTTTTCATTTTTTCATTTTCTCATTCTCAATGTTTCAAAACCACTTAAAAGATGATACCTCATATTGTAAAAAAAAATTGTTAAAATTTAGTAGTCAAAATATTATTTTCTTTAAAAATAAAATAATAATAGCAATAAAAGTACAACATACAAAATTCAAAGAAAAATAAACATATAAATAAATATGTAAATGATTTTTTTTATGTTTAACATATAAAACATTTTCGATGTTAAACATACAGCAACTATATTTACTAGCATATAACGAAGTTACGTGAACAGTTTTTCGATCTCATTATAACTAGCTTGGTAAAATTTGCTTGAGTCAAAACAAAATAGTTTCATTGAAGTACGTGAACTTTATTTTCAGCCAAAGCTTATCAAAGCATGCAATGAAAGGTTATTAGAGTAAAATTCACATACCTCATTTCTAATACAGAACTCTGGGTCGGAAAACCAAGTCTCGTCAAGCACAACATCAGGGGTTTTAGGCCTGTCGTTGCATGCAACTGCGGCAACAGAAGAAGTTACAACCACGCGTTTCAGAGTCGCCGACTTCAAACACGATTTCAGAACATTCAGAGTCCCCTTCACAGCTGGATCCAACAACTCAGCCTGAAACACATAATATCATGTATAATCCACACATAAAACAAATGCACAAATCCCACTGCAAACCAAACAAACAAACCTCCGGGTCCTTGGCACCAAAAAAAAAGGGAGATGCAGTGTGAAACACAGCATGACAACCTTGAACGGCAGAGTCAAAGGAACCTTCTTCTAGAAGATCGGCTTTGAAGAGTTGCAATCTCTCCTTCGCACCATCAAGGTTAACCAAATGATCTACCTTCTTGGGATTACCTGCATCACCAATCATGTATGAGTTGTGTTGTGGATATTAATATTTGTCTCACTTTCATTCTTAGGTTGATGACAAGAATAAATAATCAGCCATAGAAGCAAAATCATAGAAGAAAAAGAAGAGATACTTGGGTCGCGAACAGTGGCCTTAACAGTGTAACCGCGTTGGAGAAGAAACTTGACGAGCCAGGAAGCGATGTAACCGGAAGCGCCGGTAACACACGCTACTTTGCCAGCGCCGGTGCTCATTCTGAATTATGTTCGTGTGCTCTGAGGTGAGTGTTGAAGTTGTGCTGTGTTAACTGAGCCTGAGAGTGAGATTTTAAAAGAAGCAGAGTGGTGGTGTTGAGAAGACCACGTGGCATAGTAGTTAGACATTAATGTAAAGGATCGAACATGTGGAAAAGGCGACAAAAGGGATGATGTTAAATTTATAGTTGAGTGTTGGGTGAGCTATCTTTACTGTAGATTCTATTGACCTGTAAGATATAAGATTTGGTTATGTTTACGTTGGTTCTGATGTTAAATTTTTAGTCTTAATGAAACTTTTTTCATCTCTGAAATAATATAAATATATTATAATTGTTATAAATATTTAGGATATATATATATATATATAATTTTATATATGTATATTAATTATGTTTTAAAATACGGTTAAATATGTTTTTGGTCTCTTAACTTTTAGTGAATTTTGGAATTAATCTATTTCAAAAATTTGGACCAATTTAGTCTTTCATCTTTCGAAATATGTTAGCCATTTTAATCAAATTTTGTTAGGTTTATTTGATGTTACGTACGCATTTCAGAATTGTATTTGAGTTGTTTATATTGTTTGACACACTTTTACTTTAATGTTAAGTCAAATACTATTATGAAATGCGCTTGAAATATCAAATAAACTTAATAAAATTTGATTAAAATGACTAAATTTACCTATTTCAAAATATGAATGATTAAATTGGTCCAAAGTTTTAAAATTGACTAATTCATTGAAAGTTAAGGGAGTGAAAACATGATACAATTTTGTCTTTTTTTCGTTAAATTTCTTGAATCAGACCAAGGTTTTTTCATCAAAATTGAAGTTTTGAATAATTATGGTTTGCTTTGTTGGTGTAATTAACATAATCCTAGTATCAATTTTTAATGAAAAATTATTACTCTACTTCAAGAAATTTAATGAAAAAGATCAAATTGCATCAATTTCTTTAAAATTGGAACCAAATTGAAACTAAAAAACACTAAAGGGCCAAATTTACACTTTTGAACGAAAAATGGACCAAAAGAGTAATTTAACTAAAATTTTGACACCTACAAAATATTGACCGAAAATCCACCACTCTCTTCGATCACCCAAATTGATTATCACTTGAAAGTCTCATGTCATCTTGACATGTTATCTCTACGAACTTAAAATATAAACTAAAGTATATGAATTTTTCACATAAACACACCCTGCTCTAATAGATCAAGCTCGTTAGGATCTCATAAAAAAATATAGAAAAAATTATTACTTTCAACCGATGTTGTGTACAAACAGTTAATTCCACTATTTTAAGGATCGGACAAGTACGACAAAGATTTCTTTAAATGGAAAGAAAGTCAAATTAAGCCTAATTTATTAAACAAAGAAGTAGGTTATAATAATAATGATAAGAAAATAGAGGAACTTTTCTGATATAAGAAAATAGGGGTTCTAGAAACTCCTTTTAATGTCCAAATAGTGCACAATCCAAAGAGATTCGTTGTTCGAATTTTTCTAGAAGATATATTAAAAGTATAGACCATCACTCACATATCATTTTTAATATGAAATTTTAAGAACCAATATTATGAGGTTTTTTTCTTTTTTATTATATATTATTCAAATTTTTTATTTTTAAAACTCTCAACTTATACTCATATTCTCAACTTATACTCCTACTATAAAGGTTTACTAGAAAGAATAGGAGTGCATAAGAATTAAATATCAATTAGCATACTACAGTTTGCGAAGGATACAATTTGTTTATAGCAAATTTTTTCTTCCTTTATATTTTGTGTACATATAATTGATGTATTTGTATTCCATTTCTAGAAAGTGGAAAACTTGTTGAGTTTCAGTACCACAAATAAAATTAACTTCTAATTCAATGAATTTGGAGAATTCGTGTTAGAAAAAAAAGGCCTTTGTATAGTAATTATGAGACTGGGTTATCAAATCTATTAATACCTATTGTTTTTAATATTTCTTATTATGATTTACCATACCCAATTCTCTATGTTTTTTTCTCTTCCTAAATTCAGTAATAAATTAATTATCCATGTATAATTATAAATACACAGATGAATTTACTAAATGATAACGTAAAGTCACGTACCACATGGGTTTTTTTTTTTCTACTGAATCATGGAATTAATTATTTGGATTTTTTAGCTTATATAATTTTAAATGAGATGCTTACAACTATTATTTCTTGATTTCCATTGATCAATAATACTAGTTAATATTAGTGTTCTGGTACATCCAATAAATCTCATATCGTTTAGAAATTGAGGAAAATTTAAATACTCTTATCTTCCTCTATTTTCTGAGATATCTTTTTAAAAACGGAGCTAAAATACTCTGAAACGAATAATAGGATGCGTGCTCATTAGAAATATTTCATAATATTTTTCGTTAAATTGTTTGAAAGTGATGCCTAAATTGGATATGTACGAGAATAGACTTGTGACATCTCGAACCTACTACAACCTAACGGTTTCATCTTAGCATGACCACGTTGCAATGCAAAATAATTTTTTACATTCAATTATTTAATTAAATTATCTTAGTTCAGAAAGCAACATACAAATACCCTATAAAATTTTAATTACATATTTTACATTTATTAATTAAGTAACTAAAAATAATTCATTTTACAGTAGATGTCTTTTACATTGATTAAAATAAGATTTAATGAAGTTACAAAGTTTTATATATTCGAGTATTTTTAATGAAGTTTTGTATTACAATTTTTTATTTTATTGACTATTCAAATTTTATATTTTCTAAGTAATTATCTTTTAATTTTTTTTATTGGATGATGTAACTGTTATGTTGTTTGTTTTCTGTTTTTCTTTTTGTAATAAAAACAGTGATTAATATAACTTGACATGTTGAAAAAATATAAATGATTTTTGTTTTTGTCCGTTTCTATATATTACCGATGTAAACTTACGAGAAAGAAGCAAATAATATGTGAGAGGAGGTGCTGCAATCACTGAGCTTGAAAGAATATTTAAATTATGTTAAGTCAACTATTTCACAGATCCAAAGGAAACTTTCTTTATTTCATAATGATACTGACATATAGTTGTTTCTTCTTATTGGTACATGTGTGCTGCTCACCCATTAACTTAAGCTGTATTCCTTAACACATTTTATAGTCATAATAATTCGTAGGGTTGTTAAAATAGATAATCTGACTCGATTTATCATGAATTAATTATTTAGTAAGTCAATTCAACCTGACTCACTTATTAGCGAGTCAAAAAGATTGAACTCGATCAGGCTCATCACGGATTGATGGGTTAAACGGGTTAGCTCACTAACTCACTTAACTAAAAAAGGTACAATTTTTTCTTTCTTCAATATAAAAAAAACTAAATTATAGTTATAATTAAAATCTAAATAAACTTCAATATAATCCAAATGCAATCCAAAATGATGTTAAACTCCAACTACAAACCAAAATCACAAAAATACCAATGTGTTGGTTAAAACAATAACCTAACTCGACTCAAATGTAAAGCCCAATAATATAATAAAAATACTTGTATAATTCTTTATTTACAGATTGGTGAGCCACCTCGGCTCACCACGGGTTTAACCCAGGTGAGTCGGATTCTAGGTGGGTCAGGTAAAAAATTAACCTGTATTAAAATTTGTAAACAATTTTCAACCAAACTCGGCCCGAATCTATGGTGGGTCAGATTGACTCGCGGATTCCAAACCATTTTAATAGTTCTAATCATTGGAGATTTATTATTATATTTTTTTCCAACCAAATTTAAAATTTACGAAGTTTAAGTTTAAAGGTTTAATTGAAAACTAATACCACTACTAAAAAAACTCATATTTCCTGCTAATTTGTTTTTGATTTTTTTTAAAAATAATTATAAATTTTGTTATGAAGTAGAAAATTGCTACCAATTTTTTTACAAAATATTTTGTATAGAACACTTTTCACAACAAATTTTGTAGGAAATACTTACAAATTTTATAATCTTGTAGAAAATAATTACCCACAAAGAAATTACCAACCAATTAAGATTCTTAGAAAAAGTAATAGGAAAAAGTATTTTCTTGTAAATTTTTTTAACAAATTTTCAAAAAAAAAAATCTCATATAATATCAGAATTTTTAGTAGTATATAAAACTTATGATAAAGATTTGTTTTTAAGAAATATTGGTATCATATGTCTTCTTTCTATGAATACTTACATAAAGCTTTAGAAAATTAGTTGTTGCAATAAGTTGAGGAATCTGTTTTAGAAAGTATCATCAAAAGTTTGAGGAGAATAGGAATAATCAGTTATTTAATGAACCTCGCAGATAGACTATGATCAAATAATAATGTCTTTTTTCTCTTTTTTGTAGTTTATAGTTTATATATGACTTGCAATAATGATGTTTTTTTTTTAAGAAGGAGGCAAGACTTATTACAGAAAGATCACAAGCGCATGTAGATCTCATATTGACTAATAAAATTAAATAACAAAAGTTAAGTGAAGGAAATCTTGAGTGTTTGTTTTGTAAGATGAAGTTATATTTAAACTCATCATCGTAATATTAAAAGCATCATAATTCATCCTAATTAAGATTTTAAGTTTATCATGTAATATGCATTTAGATTTTTCTCGATTTCTACATCAAATAATAGTATATAAATGGAAAAAAAAATTCAATCCATAATATTAAATTGATTTGTTAAATATGTTTTTGGTCTCTTAACTTTCAATGAAAATTGAAATTAGTTCCTCTTCGAAACTTTCATCCAATTTAGTTTTTCAACTTCAGAAATGCGTGAATTTAGTCCTTTAAATCCAATTGTTAAGTTCATTTGACTTTTGGAACATGTTTCATGATATCATTTGAGTTGTTTACACCATTTCACACAATTCCTCTTCCATGATAGCTTAATATTAGCTAAAAAATGTGTTTAAAATGTTAAATAAACTCAACAAAATTTAATTAAAAGAACTAAATCTACACATTTCTAAAGTTGAAGGACTAAATTGGATCCAAGTTTCGAAGAGGAACGAATTACAATTTTCATTAAAAGTTAATAGACCAAAAACATATTTAACACTAACTTGATTTTGTTTTACCTTCTGGCTAAATTTGTTAATGAAACTCAGTTCTCGATACGTGAAATGAAGAATATAATTTTGTTTCAAAATGACCTAATTTTGAAAGAAAAATATCAGTTAAAGCAAATAGAAATTTCCAAATTGTTAGAAATTTCCAAATTGTATGTATGTTTTGTTTAGAACTCCACTAAAACTTAAAAATGATTGGTTGAATGAATGATTAAAATTATTTTTGTGTTTTCACTTTGGAAACACTACGACCGGTTGATAAATCTTAAGCACTTCTTTTTTAAACAAGATATATATAATGTATGTCACTGGAATATCTCTTTTAAAAATGAATAAGAATTTCTTTTTCGAAAAGTATGAAACGATCGTAATGAATATAATTTATTATGTATGAATATAATTAATTATTATGTTCTTCATAAAATTAATACTATTGATTATTATTAAACATAATCAATTATTTACAAAAGTGAGGTTTTTAAAATTGTTTAACACAATTCATTATTATTTGAAATAATAGATTATTTTTAAACTATATGAAAACCAAATTTTGACCGATATAATTTTCAGTTGATCTCGAACCAATACTAAATAGATGTCACACATCTGAAGTTACCATAAAAGATAAAATAAAAGCATACAAATTTACTTCAATATTTTCTCAGAGTATAAAGAAAAAAGAAAAGTGTAAATAACAAGCACATTTTGTTTTTAGTATTATTTAAAATGCTTGAGTAATAAGCATTATTAGATATCTTGAGTCCTTTCTAAAATGCTATCAATGAATTATAAACATCACTTCGAATCTCGAAACTTTAACATAATAAATCCATGAATCTATTCTTTTATTATGTACGTTATTCAATTTTCTTATTATCAACGACAGATTCGGATCTGGATTCGTACCCGAAGATTCCAAATTTACAAAACACTATGTTATTTCAACCGCCGATCAATATTAAACTTTCACATGAATTTTCCGTTTGAGCCACAAATGATATAAGGAAAAAAAAAAGTTATTTAAACCATTTGATTTAATGATCATTTAATAACTTATATAAACATTAAATAGTTTTAACAAAAGTTAATTTTTATATTTAAAAAATAATAATAATAATGAAGGATAATTTTAAATGGTAATTAAAAAAAATAGTGTCAAAATACCGTGTCCATGATATAAACATGCAACAGACATTTTCTAGTTATTATATTATATAAGAAGGATACAATCTCTAATGCAAACTCTGGACATGCATGTTTGAAACTCGATTGCCACTCGTACAAACGACACCAAGAATGACTTATTTCAGTACTTAACAGTTCTGATATAAGTCAATTATTTTACAATAAACTTATTCAAAAGCAAGAGCATGAGAAAACAACTAAAGAAGGTTCCCACGTTCACGTTTGTTTAAGGGTAACACCTTAAAATTTGGCAAATCCCTTTTCCCTCAAGCTTTCCACAGTATCCTTCAGGCTCACTTCCAAAGGAGTAAACTCAAGCCCCAAGCTCTTTGCTCTTTCCTTCGAAACCTGAAACACTGGAGGATATGGCTTATCTTCCGCACACCTGGTATAATATTGTTGAAAGAGTGAAACGGTATTAGAAAAATATGAATGTTATGGAATCTTGAAACTATGAAAATAAGGATACTCACTTGTCTGGAAGTGGCAAAGTTGGGTATGAATCACGTAAAATCTGCACAGCTTGTGAGTGGTGAATCACTCTCTCAACTAGAATATATCTTCCATTGGCTGAAGCATTCTCATACGCTAGAATATGAGCATTTGCAACATCTCTCACGTCGATCCATCCCAAAGTTATGTTTTTAAACGTTGGCGAACCTGTATCAAGGCCATGCAATGCAACAGTTTCTTCAATCATCTAAGAAGTTTCACTTCAAAAAACTTGCATGGTGTAATGAAGATCGATGCAGACAAAGCAAGCAATAGAAATATAGTAATTACCATTAACAAAGTTTAAAACTGCAGCAGCACTGGTGTTAAGCTCTGGTTGCAAGAGAGGTCCACTAACCAATGCTGGGTTTATGGTGACCAAGTCAATGTTGTTCTCTTTTGCAAATTTCCACGCAGTCTCTTCGGCCAGTGTCTTTGAAAGATCATACCATCCCTAAAACATAAATTCCAAACAGGAACAAATGTCAACAACGTTGTAACATACGTGAACTTTATCAAAGTCCATGCACATGCACAGCATCTAACGAAAGGTTATAAGAGGAAACGGCACATACCCCATTTCTCTTACAGAACTCTGGGTCGGAAAACCAAGTCTCGTCAACCACCACATCAGGGCCTTTAGGCCTGTCGTTGTTCGCAACTGCGGCAACAGAAGAAGTTAGGACCACACGTTTCAGCGTGGCCGACTTCGCACACGATTTCAGAACATTCAGAGTCCCCTTCACAGCTGGATCCAACAACTCAGCCTGAAATACATAATATTTTTATATGTAATTAATCCACAGATAAAACAAATGAAGAAATCCCAGTGCAGAAGGAGACAAACCTGCGGGTCCTTGGCGCCGATAAAAAAGGGAGAAGCAGTGTGAAACACAGCCTGACAACCTTGAACGGCAGAGTCAAAGGAACCTTCTTCTAGAAGATCGGCCTTGAAGAGATGCAATCTCTCCTTCGCACCATCAAGGTTAACCAAATGATCTACCTTTTTGGGATTATCTGCACATCACACATTATCACCTTTAATCTTCCAAATAAACCACCCACGAAACAAAAAACTACAGAAGAATAGAAAAGACACGTACTTGGGTCGCGAACGGTGGCATTAACAGTGTAACCGCGTTCGAGGAGAAACTTGACGAGCCAGGAAGCGATGTAACCGGCAGCGCCGGTAACACAGACAAGTTGGCCGGTGCCGGTGGTCATTCTGGACTATGTGCTTCTGCTCTGAGATGAGTGTTGAAGTGTGCTGTGTTCACTGAGTCTCAAAGTGAGGTTTTAAAAGAACAGAAGCGTTGCTCAGAAGGGCACATGGGTTGGTAGTTACACATAAATAAACCATAGACATGTGCAAAACGCGACAAGGACAATAATAATATAGTTGATTGTTAGGTAAGGTAGTATCTTGACTTTGCAGATTTGGTTATGTTCATGTTGTCCCTGCGCGGGAACTTCTTTATATTCAATATGGAGTCTTAACTTAGTAAACAATTTTTTTCGCCCATAAAATAATACGAAAAATAACACTAAATATCATATAATAGTTGCAAAGATCTAATGAATCTGGACTCAATCGCGAATCGGGTTATTTTAAGTCTAAAGAGGGATGACGCACCTGCTGATGTTAACATTATATATGATACTTTATCTGTTTTCTTGAAATATATGTATTTGTACATTAAGTTTTAAATATAGTGTTTTATTTATTTATTTATTTAATGAAAATAAATAATAAAAATAAATTTTAATTTTGGTATTTTTTAGGCTTTAAAATTTATAGAAAAATTTTATAAAATAGAAATTAAAAGCTTAACTGTTTTGTAAAAATTAAAAAAAGTATTTATTTAGAAAAGGAAATAATTTTGTATTAATTTGTCTAAAATGTTAAAGTTCCCAAACCTACCATTTACCTTATTGTCTTATATATATATATATATA
>Ga0214544_1002026_pt1 | contig 42725 bp, 26 predicted proteins | sample CNSS3metaG_FD_160074 | JGI IMG/M metagenome (GOLD analysis project Ga0214544, IMG submission 160074) | Root nodule microbial communities from cowpea collected in UCLA plant growth center, Los Angeles, California, USA - CNSS3 | ecosystem: Host-associated > Plants > Roots > Nodule | place: USA...
TATATATATATATATCACGATATCTCTTTTTATTATATATATTCTCAGTTTTCAATAAAAAAAATACAGTAGTTATATACTGTAGAAGACTCTAAACTTTTGTCTACCGAAGCTGGAAGTGCCTTACTGGTAGAGGTCGGAAGAAGAGCCTTTTCAATGTCCTAATGTCCCTAGTAGTTCAATTCAAAGAGAACAAGGTCAGACGAAGAAGGATAAAAAAGGTTCACAAATCATGCATGCTATATACTTTCAGGAACGGAACATGTATAATATTTCTCGATTAAAAAATTATGCTCCAAAATGCATCAGACCATAATTAAAGTTAGTTTATTATTATATAGATCAATAAACCTCAAGTACCTTTATTTCATCATTAATTTGTTTCACAATTTTCTTTCGGTCTTGCCATCAAATAAATTTAAATTAATATAGAGAGAAAAATAAGGTACAATCTCAATATCCATATAATTGACAAGAAACCAGAAAAGAAGGACATAATGACCTATGAAACTGATGTCATTGATATGCAATGTTCAACCTCAATTTTAACCCAAAGCCAGAATTTATAAATGAAGATAACGCAATGCATTTCTTTTGTTTTGGTAAGCCATTTTGGAATTGAGATTAATAATAACCTTGACAATAACCACATCTTGTCAATATAAACACAATTACACAAACGCTTTTTGCCCTCTGACAAAAGAGTGGAGACCAAAAGGAGAAGAAACTACTACACCACATAAAACTCAATAAATTTTTGTCATTCCCATAAATTTTTGCATTTTTAAAATAAAACATGCAGAATGGTTTCCAATTGAAACCCTAAACCCCAGAATGCTTTCAAATCGAAAAAAATAACCAAATTCCCATAATTTTTTTCATTTTTAAAATAAAACATGCTGCAATGGTTTCCAAATCGAAACCCTAAACCCCAAAATGCTTTCGAATCAAAAAAGCTAACCTCCAACTTCAATGATTTCCACTTCCACCGTGGGGTTGGTTCTGTTGCGATTTGGTGAAGCACCGTGGGATGAAGGATTTTTTGCGATCAACGACTTTCGTGCAGGTGGGATGAAGCATCATGGGATGAAGGATTTCATGCAATCAACAACTTTTGTGTAGGTGGGATGAAAGATTTTCAATCTATAGCGGTGAAGTGGTTTTGGTAAAGTAGTGTCTGAGGGTTTTGAATCAGGCGCGGGAAAGGCTTTTCATTTCGTGAACCATCATCACGTGCTTTTATGTTTTCAATTAAATGACTTGCGGTCTCCTTAACTTTTCCAATCAGACGTGAACTATTTTTTTAATTAAAACATTAAATTAATAAAAGACACCTCACTTTGTCAAAACTTTGTCAATTCCTCTTTGTCAAACAATCAATTTCCTTTTGAAAAGGAAAAACATTTCCTTTTCCACTTCTAGAACTTCCTTAACTTCTCAAAAACACGTTTTCTCCAGCTTTATCCTAATCCAGGTATTCTTATGCTCCTCTTCTGCACCTTTCTTTTTGTACATTTCTCCTTCATTATCTTTTATTTGTCAACTACAATTTTTGTGTGTCCCTTTTGCTTTCCTTGTTCGCATTAACTTGTTTCCTGCCATGGACTACTTCGAGCTTTATCCTTGGGCCAATTTAGATATTATGAGGGAAACTAGTATCTACACCTGTTCATAAAGTTCACACCTTTCTTCTCACACAAGCTTTGAGTAAATATGGTAATGAAAGGTTATTCGTTGTCGACCCATGCATACTAGAAGAACCAATATGTAAAAAATGTGACAATGAAAACTCTTTTATTATATTTACGCTACAATATTTTCTAAATTAGGAGTTTGCCTTCCCTTTAACAACTTTGAAAAAGAAATTTTAACTCACATGAATGTATATCCTGCTTAACTTCACCCAAATACTTGAGCTTTTGTTAGGAGCTTTCAAATTTTATGTTACACATTTAAGAATTACCTACTTTGCCAACATGTCTTTTCTTTTCGTTTTTGAATTCAAACTATATGTCCATTCCTCTTGGACCTTTGTAAGTAGCATTAATGGCAGGGGGCTATTGTCCCTATTCTAGTTTTCGTATAAAAATTTTAAAAGGAAATTCTTGAAAGTTCATCCTTTTACTAGTGATTATGATGTGTTGGAGGGTTTCTCCCTTTACTAGTCAAATTCCCGTCATCTTCAACAAGTTCGCACTAAAAAGAATATTTGGACCAAAATGAGCTAAACCACTACAATAAGCTAATTCAACTTGATATAGTCTTTCATACTTCCAGTCTCCTAAAGTTTGAATTCCAACCCTTAAAACTTAAGACTTATATTGGTATTGCTATATTAAATTCTTATCATGTACAATGAACATGTATCTTAACCTGTGCAATTGTATTATTTGCAGAAGGCACGATGTCATTGACTCATTAAAAGGTGGCTTGTCGACTCGAGAACATGCAAAAGTTAAAAAAGGAAAACGTTGGTGCTCAAGCCACTACCATTCTCATAACTAACTTAGAACGAACAAAATATCAAACTTTAAGGAAACATCGTCCTAGATCCAATCATACAATTGCTACTAACAAGAAGGTCAAAGTCGTTGGCAGTGAGAAATCAGTGTCTCAAGAACCAAAAAAAAAGTGAGAGAAGGCTTTCTCCTCCCCTTGATCTCGTTGTTAATGACTCTAATGATACTAACATCTTCAATAGGTTGGAAAATTTTATTCACACTGCCAAAATGCAATTTGAAGAACAAGGTAAAGCTCTCACTCAAAGTCATAATACACCTACCCAAAGAAAAAAGAAGATTTTTGTGGTTGACGAACGTATTGGCAAGTTGAAAAAACAACTAGAAGAGACTAAAAAGGAACGTGACGAACATTACACCAAACTGATTCGGACTTTGGAAGAGTAAGAAAATTGATGAGAAAATCGATGACAAGATCAAATGTCTTGGGAGAACAAAGAAATTGATTTGAATGAGGAGAAAACTAAATTATCAACATCTTTAAAAGAAGCTTGGGATGCGATTGCGCGCAGTTTCATGGATGGTTTTGATAATGCTGATGATCAAGCTAAACTTATCTTTGTGGACTTGGATTTTTCACAACTAGATGTAGTTGAAGATGTCGTTGATGGGAAATTTTGGATGGACCCGCTAATGGGAAGATTGCGGTTGAATGATGTATTTGTTTTAATTTCCATTTCCTTTTGAGCATGAACTTGTTGTTTTTTTTATCGTGTGTTATATAACTTTCTTCTACTTTATTTGTTGAACACATTGGTGTTAGTTTTCTTGATTTGTGAATCTTACCTTGAATCCACTTGTGTTAGCTTTCTTGTTTGTCTTATTCTCGTTTTTGCTTTATAACGAGTTAACATAGATTTACCACTTGTTATAAAACGTTGTTGATTTGAAGAAACACTTGTCGCCTTTAGTAAAGATCCTTATGTTGAATACAAGCCTTGGTTTATCACAAGGTTATTTTGTATCATTTGATTCGGTTGCCTCGATGGAACTTTCTTTGAAATCACTTTTATGAAACGTCTTAAAAATTAATTCCTAAGTGCCTTCAGGTCACCACAAATTCTTGTGATGGAACGTCATTAAAGGTCATTCTCGGTCGCCTTCAAATCGTCCAAATTCTTTTGGTGGAACGCTTTGAAATGTCATTCTCGGATGCCTTCAAGTTGCCTAAATATTTTTTGGTGGAACACCTTGAAAGGTTATTCTCGAACACCTTCAGGTCACCCAAATTTCTTTTGGTGGAACGCCTTGAAAGGTCGTCCCCAAGCGCCTTTAAATCATCCAAATTCTTTTGATGGAACGCCTTGAAAGATTGTTCTTAGGCCCTTTCAGGTCGTCCAAATTTCTTTTTGTGAAACACCTTGAAAGGTTGTTCTCGAGTGCCTTCAAGTCATTCAAATTTCTTTTGATGAAACGTCTTGAAAGGTCATTCTCAAACACCTTTAGATCACCCAAATTTATTCATGTTTTATTATAGTAAATGGATGTTTTTAGAATCATAAAATTGATAGGAATTTTGGAGGTCCGAGGAAAAAAATAAAATAATATTTTAGAAGATGAAAAAAATGAAGATCACTTTTGAATTTGAATGCTTCTAGCTAACTACTAATAGTACTTGTTCACTGAAATAATTGTCTTTCATTTTGTTAACCATAATAGTACCTACAAAATACTCATTAACATATTTTCTTTCCTTCATGTGTAAAACTACAAACTCATTTTGTAATAATTGCAAATAAGCTAGTTTGATACATTATCCTTAATATTCCTGTTTCATGGAATCCCAAAAATTCTTTAACATGTATTTGTTGATTATTGTTTCTAGAATTTGTAATAGCCAGGAGCGTCCCGACCTTAAGCGATCTGTGGCCCATCTATGGTCGGCCCAATCACGCCCAGGGTCAATATTAAAAACGACAAAGGATCACAGCGTCAAGGTGGATCTAGCGATCGCGTGGGACACGGAGGAAATCTCGTTCCGTACGTGGCAGAACCACCTCATCACGTAGTCGGGTTTGACGGAACTACTTCGTCACGTGGTCGGATTCACTGAAACAACACGCGAAAGGGTCGAAGGGGAAAATTTCTGGCATAAAAGGGATGAACTAAATGTGAATTGGCATGAAATCTTTTTTGCTCTTGCTGGTGCTCGATCGGTAAACAAACGAAAAACAATGTGTGAAACCAATTACCGTGTTGGCAAGAACAATTGGCGCCCATTGTGGGACCCTGGTAAAACAGATTCCTAGGCCCTAGAAAATAACAACCCGACGTAAGAAATAGCGACCCGACATACGCAATGATGGAGAGTCCAGAGCCGAGTTCAACTCATCAGACAAACCATGCGCAAGATGCGCAACCAAAATCGACGACTACGAAGTTGCTGCAACAGATTTTGGAATTGAGGTGAGAGAACGAATTGATCTGCCAGAGAGCTGAAGAGGCTCATCGCCGTGTTGAGGAGGCCAATGCAGAACATGCCGCAGCTCGTTAGGAAACGGCTGAGGCTAGGCAATAGATGAACGAGACCCTTCGGGGTCAGGACGCCCTTCGACAGGCCAACGACAACCTCTTACGGCGCATACAAACTCGAGACAAGCATGAATGAGGTCGACGTCTTGAGGTCGTCGAAACACTTTCGGGAACGGCTCTGAAGTGGTTCAGTAGCTTGCCCCGTTCCTCTGTCACATCTTTCGTGATTTTCACTCGAGCGTTCTTGGAAAAGTTTGCGGCTAACAGGGTCAAAATCCCAAAGGTGGTAGATCTCTTTGATGTAAAGCAGAGGTTGGACGAAACTTTGAGGGATTTTTTGAACTGTTTATGCTATGCTTGCACTTGCATCACGAGTCTGAATGAAGAATTTCTAGTAGATGCATTCTTGAAAGGATTAACGACAAATTCGTTCAGTGAATCGCTCGTCCGGATTCCTGCCTTATCATTGTCGGAGATACGACTCCGAGAAACCACCCATATAGAACTAGAGGATGTGATGAGGCAAAAACATCGACAGGAGAAAAGCACTGTAACGGGATCCAAGATACGAGACATACGACGTGCCTATGACGACTCTCCGACCAAGAGGCCCGACAAAAGGTATGCCCCTTATGTGGCCCAAGCATCCGCTACCAGGCCGGGTCGGGGAGCAAAGGTTGATAGACGGCATGAACTGCTCAAGGTTCAAACTCAAGACGAAGCTCTCCTCGATAAAGAAACTGTGAAGGCCCTCAGATGGCCAGATCCTACCAACTAAGCAATGCCTCACATTGGCAAATCAACTGTAGAGGCTGAAGGGCGGAGCACAAAAAAGGAAATACATTCGCGAGCGCGACCATCGTAAAGAATCCAGCAGCAGTGAAGGAAAGTTCGATCACGTGTCACCTGTACTGGGAGATTTGAATACCATAGCTGGGGGATTTGCTGGCAGAGGAGTCACGTCCGCCAGCAGGAAGAGATACACAAGGAGTGTGATGACCGCCTCAGCAATGTGACAAAAGAAAATCCAACTAGCCCTCACGTTCTCGGATGAGGATCGGAAAGATGTCATCCACCACGATGACGATCCAATGCTGGTATCGGTAATCTTCATGGGAAGATGCGTCCATCGGGTATTGGTCGACCAGGGAAGCTCTGCCGACGTCATGTTCTGGGATGCGTTCACGGGATTGGGAGTCCCACAAGATCAATTGCGGCCTTTTGATGGAGTTCTAATTGGTTTTGCTGGCGACCCTGTAGAGGTCAAAGGTTATGCCGATATAAGGACAAATTTTTCGGATGGCGAGGCAGCAAAGACAATAGTGGTACGATACATAGTCGTGAAGGCTCCGTCCTCATATAACATTCTCCTTAGCCGACCATCACTTAATCGACTAGAAGCCGTGGTTTCCACAACTCACCTAAAGATGAAATTCCTGACAAACGATGGTCGTGTCGCCACACTGAGGGTTGATCAAGCCATAGCTTGAAAGTGCTATGAAAACAGTTTGAAACTACAAAGGCCCATGTATGCTCTATCCCTACTCAGGTCAAAGGTGAATAGTGCACTGGATTTCGATCCGCGAATCGAACGCGACGATAAAAGACCTCAACCCGTAGGGGCTTTGGAGGAAATCGATCTGGGAGACAGCAAAAAAGTTAAGATTGGTAGCGACTTAAACTTAAAGACTTGAGCCAAGCTCACAGAGGTTTTGCAGAAGAACAAAGCTTCCTTTGCCTGGTGTGCAAGTGACATGGTAGGAATCAACCCAGAAGTCATAGCCCACCGACTTAACATCGACCCACGCACCAAGCCCCGGGTGCAACGGAGAAGGAAAATGGAAACCGAGAAGTTTATGGCAATCCGGGAAGAGACCAATAAATTCCTATCAGTCAGACACATTCGGGAGATCCAATACCCTGAATGGTTGGCCAACGTAGTCATGGTGAAAAAATCAAATAGCAAATGGAGGATGTGTGTAGATTTTTCTGACCTCAACAATGCTTGTCCGAAGGATTCATATCTGTGGTCAACATCGACATGATGGTAGATAACGCTTCAGGATGCGGACTACTCAGTTTGATGGACGCGTACTCTGGATACAATCAGATTAGCATGCATCCAGAAGACTAGGAGAAGACGGCGTTCATGGGGGAAGCAACTACTTATTGCTATAGAGTCATGCCTTTTAGCCTGAAAAATGTCGGCACCACTTATCAACGCCTGATGGATCGGATATTGAAACCGTTGCCTCGCCAAAAAGTTCAAGCATATGTAGACGACATGGTAGTTACCTCCCCCGAAGCTAAAACGCATTCCACCGACCTTGCCGAGCTATTCGCCACCATAAATGGCTATGGGTTGAAGCTTAATCCGGACAAATGCGTATTCAGAGTAAAGGCAGGTAAATTCTTGGGTTTTTTGCTTACAGAAAGAAGAAATTGAGGCCAATCCTGACAAGTGCGCAACAATCTTGAACATGCGGAGTCTGAGCAATGTCAAAGAGGTACAACGACTGACAGGACGTATGGCTGCCTTGTCCAGATTCTTATCGAGGGTCGGGGACAAAGGACACCCATACTTCGAGTGTCTCCAAAAGAGGAAGAATTTTCAATGGTCAGATGACTGCGAATAAACTTTCTCACAACTGAAGGAACATCTCTCGAGCCCTCCGATGTTATCCCGACCTCAACCAGGTCAACCTTTGAAATTGTACGTGATGGTCACAAATAGGGCCGTGAGCTCGGCCCTCATGCAAGATCAAGGAGGAGAATAACGACCAATTTACTTCGTTAGCAAGACTCTGCGAGGGGCGGAAGCTCAGTATCAAAAACTAGAAAAGGTAGCCTTAGCCGTGGTGATCTCCACACGAAGGTTACGCCATTACTTCCAAGCTCATTCCGTAAAAGTTATGACCGATCAACTGATTAGGCAAATTCTTCAATAGCCTGAGGTATCCCGTCTCCTTATGAAATGGGCCATCGAGCTTTTAGAATATGACATCTCGTTCGAACCACGAGGCCCTATAAAAGCTCAAGTGTTGTCCGACTCTCTGGCCGAGCTGACTCCGCTGACAATGGAGGACAATAAGGCTGGCAGATGGGTTCTATCAGTTGATGGACCGACGAACTCAAAGGGAAGCGGAGCTGGAATAATTTTGGAAGATCTACAGGGTGCTCTGATGGAGCAGTCACTCTGTTTCGCTTTCCAAGCAAGTAATAACTAAGCAAAATACGAGGCCCTCATAGCCGACATGCTCCTTGCCAAGGAGTTAGGCGTGAAGGAGTTGATAGCGAAAAGTGATCCCTTACTCGGGAGAGTATCAAGCTAAGGATCCTCTACTTTCCAGATATCTAGATTTCGTCAGAACCCTAGCGGTCCATTTCACCTCGTTTAAGTTAATACACGTACCCCGGGAACAAAATTCGCGCACTGACTTATTGTCTAAGTTGGCGAGCTCATCCCGACCAAGACGCTAAAGATTGGTCATACGAGAAACCCTAGTAACACCCAAAGTCACAGATGTCGGATTGGATGTGTGTTCAATTAACACCGACTAAGTGGTTGATCGTATCCCATGCTCGTGGTTGGCCCCATACCTTTCATACTTGATAGATGGTCGCCTCCCATTTGACCCCACTGAAGCTTAAAACGATCAGGAAAAACACGGCTAGGTATACCATCATAGACGGAGGCCTTTTTCATCGTGGGTCAGCCGACCACTGCTAACCTGTGTCGCATCGGAAGATAGGGCGAAACTAATGTCCGAGCTCCACGATGGTATTTGTGGCAACCACATTGGGGGCAGGGCGTTATCACACAGGATCTTGCGGGCTGGATATTACTGACCCACATTGAGGCAAGATTGTCATGATTTCACAAAGAAATCCCCTCAATGTCAACGACATTCCGATCTCCACCGAGCTCCACCTAAATACCTACACTCCATAAACACCCCTTGGCCATTCATACCTGGGGAATTGACATTCTGGGTCCTTTTTCCTTTGGCATCACGATAACGAAAGTTCTTAATAGTCGCTATTGAGTACTTCACAAAGTGGATCGAGGCCGAACCTGTGGCAACAATTACAGCGAGCAAGGTTAAAATATTTCTCTGGTAAAATATCGTTTGTCGGTTCGGAGTCCTGACCTTAAAGCGATCTGTGGCCCATCTATGGTCGGCCCAATCATGCCTAGGGTCCATATTAAAAATGACAAAGGATCACAGCGTCAAGGTGGATCTAGCGATCACGTGGGACGTGGAGGAAATCTCGTTCCGTACGTGGCGGAACCACCTCATCACGTAGTCGAGTTTGACGGAACTACTTCGTCACGTAGTCGGATTCATCGGAACAACTCGCGAAAGAGTCGAAAGGAAAAATTTCTGGCATAAAAAGGATGAATTAAATATGAATTGGCATGAAATCTTTTTTGCTCTTGCCCGTGCTCGATCGGTAAATAAACGGAAAATAGCGTGCGAAATCAATTACCGTGTTGGCAAGAACAGAATTAAACTAAGACCTCAAATAAATAATCTTGAGCTTTCAAATTTTTCGACTTCTAATTTTCATGAGCTTTTTGTCGTGTCGTACCTACCTAGTGAAAAAAAAATATCTATTACCATCATTCAACAATTATAATGACTACCAAATATTTGTTCTCCTATTTGAAAAGAAAAACTCAATTGTTATGCTTTAATCTATATCTTCTAATAAGCTCCACAATGTAAGCCCTACAAGAAGAAGAGTAAGTTGGGAGAAAAAAAAAATGATGTATCTTATTAAATTGGAAACTGTTGGTTTATATAACTTTACAAAAACTAAAATTTGAACACCAAAAAAGAATTACCTACAACTAACATCACAAATTTAAAGGATAACAGTTACATAAAAGTAGGAATTCATTTAACCAAATAAAAACAAATTTGAATTAATCCGAACATACTTTTATATTGCTGATCTAACGAATGTCTTTTTCATCCATATCCGATCCTCGTCCCACTCCATTACAGCGCAGCACACTTATCGGTTCGGAACTTGGATTGGACAAAAACACCCTCATCAGTGTCCGATCATGGCACGCATTCGTATTATAACAACACACTCTCTACATTCGCCACATCTACGAACCTACCACCATGGCTTCTCTGGCATTACTCCGCAGAAAGATTATCATCACCCGCACCACGCTCTCCCACTCGCACGTGTGCGCACGAGCATTCTCCAACGCCGACAGCAACAGCCATCGCATCGAGAAGATTCTAGTAGCTAACCGCGGTGAAATAGCTTGCAGGATCATGCGCACCGCACGGAGGCTCGGCATTCAAACCGTCGCAGTGTACAGCGACGCCGATAGGGACTCGCTACACGTGGCCTCCGCCGACGAGGCCATCCGAATCGGGCCGCCACCGGCGCGCCTCAGTTACTTGAACGGAACCACCATCGTCGACGCCGCCATTCGCTCCGGCGCACAGGTCAACCCTCTTCACTCCCTTCGTTTTTCCTCTTTGTCTAATTGCCAATCCAATGATGACACGTGTAGTTTCGGTTATTAGGCTATTCACCCTGGGTATGGATTCTTGTCCGAGAGTGCTGTCTTCGCTAAGCTTTGTGAGGACAGTGGTCTCACGTTTATTGGGCCTCCTGCATCTGCAATTCGTGACATGGGAGACAAGAGGTACCGTAGAGTTAAATTTCATCATGATGTGTTATGAGTGCGTTTTCTTCTTATCCTTTTCTAATTATTTTATTCTATTTATTTATTTATTTTTGCATTGATGATGGCAGTGCATCGAAGAGAATAATGGGAGCTGCAGGGGTGCCTCTTGTGCCTGGATATCACGGAGATGATCAAGATATTGAGAGAATGAAGTTGGAAGCTGATAAGATTGGATATCCAGTCCTAATTAAGCCAACCCATGGTGGTGGAGGAAAGGTGCTTCCGATCTCGACATTCACAAGTTATTCCGTTTCCTTATCCTTAATCTAGTTGCTGGGGTTTGCTACTTTTCTTTATTTCATATTCAATCATAGAAGTACTCTCTTAGTTGGATGTTTATTAATAGAACTGTAAAAAGTGTGTTGTTACCTCCAGAATTTAGTCTGAACTGTGTAGGTTTTTTGCATTCCCTGTGGTTCTGATCACAAATTCCTCGTGATGGTTTTAAGTTGCTGTGATTCTAAATTTTTTATGGGGACCTTGGTCATCTCGTTTTCACTGATAGGTGATTGCTTAATGCGGATCATTATTATGATGTGTGGTAACTCATTTAGGTTTGTTTGTACTTGTTTCAGAGCTGAATGTTTATTCTGAGAATTCTGGATTTCTTTTATGGGGAAAGTAGATGATTGAGAGATATTTCTGAGAATATCTATTGCTGAAAGCTTACAGTTTCACTCGGTTGAATTTGGGCAATGTGAATATTGTAGGGTATGAGAATTGTGAACACTCCAGAGGAGTTTGTTGAATCATTCCTAGCAGCACAACGGGAAGCAGCAGCTTCTTTTGGTGTCAACACTATATTGCTGGAGAAGTATATTACACGGCCAAGACATATAGAAGTCCAAGTATTATGCTCATTTTTTTATCACTATACTGTCATATTTCTCCTTGAAGCTTCATTGGTTCCTTACATTTCTTCTGAAAACTAAAAGTTCCTAGTGGTGGATAGTCTTTTAGATTAGTCCTGAAACTCTGTTTTTACCTATTTCAGAATTTTACTGGAACAATGGCATTAAAGTACTGGCATCAATAGAGAATGTGATGTCTCACTGCTTGGATTTTATTACAGACTACTTTCTGTTAATGTAGATATTTGGGGATAAACATGGGAATGTTCTGCATTTGAATGAGCGAGATTGCAGTGTTCAGAGAAGACACCAAAAAATAATTGAAGAAGCTCCAGCTGTATGGCTTCCATTTCATGTCTTTGATATTTAGTTTCCTTTTTAAATTTTGCTGTACTTAAGAACTTGTAATAATTCAATTTGCAGCCAAACATTTCTGCCGACTTTCGCGCACACTTAGGTCAAGCTGCTGTTTCTGCAGCAAAGGTAAACCCCTTTTATTTGAAAATGCTAAACTGTACTTTCTCAGCCACTTTCAATAGTTTTTCATCAAGTGTTCAAGCATTAGGAATAATTGGTTCTTTGGTTTATGCTATGATGTACTGATACTTTAATTTGGGTCACGTATATATGTCAGACGCATATCCGTGTCCGATACTTTAGAATACTTTATTGATACTTACCATTGAAGCATCTAATTTATAAAGTCGTAGTAGACTACAAGAAAATATTTGAATAATGACCAATTTTAGTAACAAAATATAATTAGTTACTATACTGACCAATTCATAAACTAAACATTATTGGCAACTAATAGTTCAAAAAATTATAATTGGCCTCTAAATTTATAACTAAAGTAGACCAATTTAGGTACCAATTTATAAACTACACATTATTGTCAACTAAAATAGTTCAAAAAATTATAATTAGTCTCTAAATTGATAAATAAAGTAGTTTCTATTATTAATTGGTTTTTAAATTGGTGACTAACATTAGCTACCAAGGTTTTGACTACTAAAATAAATGGTCTTTAATTAGAAAATTGGTCTCTAACATTTTTTGTTATTAAAATTCGTCATTGTTTAAGAGTTTTCTTGTAGTGGTACTTTTATGATGACAATAATTTATATTTTTTATGTTGAAGACTTTAGTACATATGATTTTAATTTAAATTCACACAATAACAATCGCTTATTTATTATGTTTCTAAGAATTATTGTACACTTTTCATTATGAGTAGATAATGAATTTAGGATGGAAAGCTTCATCAAATTAGATTTGGGGTTATCTAGAGAGGATAATTGCATCATAACTACTTTAAAATTTCCTAATTAGCTTTTGCATTCTAGTATTTTCTGGAATAAATTACTGTGTTCTGTCTCTATTTAGGATAATAGTATACTGACATTTTGGTATGGTTTTATGTGTTTTAGAAGTGTATTAGCGTTTTGTTTTGTTTATGTTATATGTTATGTTTGTAATTTATAATTCTGTTTTGGAATTATATGGACATTTTAGTATCATTTTAAGTTTTTAATGTGATTTGCTACGGCCCCATATTAGAATATATTTTCCATTTATCTTATTATGTGTAATTTTAATAACAAATTAATTTGAACTAAAATATGTATTGTTATTGTTTACAAATTTAACTTAAGTACTATTTTGAATAAATAAATTTGAAAATTTGTAATTATCAAAATAGTTAGGAAAAGTATTTAATAGATTAAGTTGCAATTTGTCATATTTTACATATTTGTTCCTAAGTAATAAATTTATTACTTTTTTCAATTTTTAAAGGTGAAATGCGAAATCTCGAGTCATATTCATATAAATAAATTATGACATTTCCATAAAATTATGATGTAGGTAGGTTAATAAAACCACAATATGTTGTGCAGTTTCATGTTGGTGTTTAGTATTTAGTTAAGAGATGTATGAATTTAATTTTGAAAAATCTTATCCAATTATTGGAAATGAATTAAATTCAAATCCATTCCAAATCTAAAATATTGGATTGAAATTAAATCCAAATCTATATTTTGTGAAAAAACTAATTTGGATTTTATAAATCGAAATCTAAATAATTGGATTGTATTGTTGTATTTTCAATTCATATTTTCTAAAATAAAGTTTGAATGTTTATGATTTGGTTTTTTAAACTTTAAAATTGTATATTCTTTTTCGAATTCAGCTTTTACTAAAATTTTGTTGCATTTATGTAAGTAAATTAAATGATCATAGTCTTGCCTTGCATCTTTAGTCAGTAAATTTCGATATAAAAAATTTGTAATGTGTCCCTAAATTTAAGATTACCTTGTATATTTTGCGAATGCAACTTTAAATACAATTATATACATACTAACTTTGGCTACTCGTGTCTATAAAGTATATTAAACACACTTTCCACAATACCAAAAACAAAAACAATTAATGAAACCTATATACCAACATTACAAAAGCTTAAGTTTTTTTTTTTTTCTTACTTAAATATCTTAGTGATCTTGCAATCATTTCTTGATCATTATATTATGATCTTTTAATCATTTGACTTAGATCTTAACTCTGACTCATTTTGTAGGAAGAAATTCTAGAAAATATCATTTAAATAATTATTAATTTAGTATAACCTTGGTTTATTATTTATTCAATTTAAATTGCACCTACTATTGTGATATTGCAATCATTTTACTTCTTTCTTGATCATTATTTATAATCTTTTAATGATTTGACTTAGATCTTAAATCTGACTCATTTTGTTCGAAGGAATTGTAGAAAATATCATTTAAATAGTTATTAATTGAGTATAATCTTGATTTATTATTTATTCAATTTAAATTATACCAACTAAATAAAGAAAACAAAATAGTACATACTCCATAAATTTTCCTTGAATTTTTTGATATCTATTTCATCGTCATTTATTTGCAACGCAACTTAGAATTGTGACACGAGTGTTAGATATAGAAACTAGCCATGATCCTAAAAGTTTAATTTAAATAGTTCTAATTGTTTTGGACACACAACTAACATAACATTTAAACTAAAACAATTAATTGGAAGAAATATTATATTACCTCTTGTAGGCTTAATCTTTGCTTGTGTTAGATTAATTATGTGGTCTTTGAATTATGTTTTTCCTTCCAATAAATTAAAAACTTTGTTGCTCTCAACCAATTACTCCGCCACCACATTAAGAAATAGGAAAAACAGAACACAATAATAACTAATTTTACAGGCCTCAATGAAATGGAAGGTATACATTACTCTTACTCACCTTGGATGTATCACATTAAAAATAACATTTTCTAATTACAGTCTACTTTTAACAGTCCATGACACAAATCATATCTAATAAAAAACAATATGATCACTACTTAATAAAATAATTTGAATAAACATTTTCTTAAGACAATAAAAATGCAATTTATATGTACCAATCAATGCATAAATAGAATAACTTCTAGTTATTATTTCTTTTATAATTTTAAATTTGTACACCAGAAACATTAGCAATTTCTTTAGGCTATATACCAATTGCACTAATAAACAATTAGTTGTAGGGGTGTTCACATACCATATATTGCCCTTGATTTTTGAGCATTTTTAAAATTGTGCATGATATAAGTTTGAGTCTTTACTAATTTTTTCCCTCAGAAACCTACATTCTCCTTTCTTATCATGGCAGATGTCATGTTAGCCTACAAATATGCAGCATAATAAGTACATGCTAATTACCTATAAATAACTAGGTTTTAATTATAATTACAACAATTGCAGTACCAAACTCAACATATCAGTAAAGTTGCTAGCCTTTGTGTGCAAATAGGTTAGTAGGGAAGCAACATTTCAACAACATTTCGAATTACATAGAATGTCAAACATACATGCATTTATTCATGAGAACAATATGTAAAAAAACAGAGCAAAAATGTTATATTTGAGAAACTCCTAAACTACTGAATCCTGAAGTATGCACTTTACCTGATCCTGAAACTCTAAAACTACTTTATCCTCCCTACAAATGTCAAAATGACCAAAGTCAACCATGAGACTATATGAAATGGAATTCAAAAAAATAACATGAAAATTTTGCATTTGTTAGATGAATTTGATCTAAAGGCCATGAATCATGTATGGAAACTCAGTGACATAACTTGTATTTAAATCTATAGTAAAAGTTTATAACACATGGAACTACTCCTTTGCATATCCCAATTCGATATGGTGAAAAAGGTATTCCCTTTATCAGTTTGATAAACTTAATATAGTAATGACAAACCTTATGATAATTTAACAATTTTCCTAATATAATGTTGACCCTTAACTGTTGATGATAGAAAGTACATGGATAAACACAATAGTCATAGACAAAGTAAGAAGGTAATTTTGCAAGGAATGTGGATAGGTAGGCGCAGGAAGCAGTTGAGAAAGAAGTGATGAGGTTTGATAGTGGGATGAGGAAAACCTATAAATGAATGGTTTAGAAGTTGTAATGAAAGAAAATGTATCATGCATATATTAGATATTCTACTAGGGAAGCCAGATTTTGATCTCAATCCCTTTAATAACCTATACTGTCTGAAGTGAGTTAAATTGCTGAACGAAACTAGAAGCCCTACAACTATTGCTTGGGCTAACCGATTATGCAGGGATCCCATTTTTCTACAACAACTTTTAATTTCAAATTCTTGCGATTCGAAGACAATTAGTATGTTAACTCTTACCCTTTGCTTCAATCTTATAAAGATCCGAATTCCTACATCTGCTTTATTCTCAAACTCACAAAAGCAAGTTGATATAAACATCTACACAAAGATCCAAGTAAAGGCCACACTTACGTAAATACACTACTGAGACATTTAAAAAAAAAAAACCTATATTAAAAAATTAAGAACCATCCAATTCCAAAAGGATGCAAGAATCACAAATTGTATTCAAAGAAAATTAATATGTTAGCTTTTACCTTTGGCTTTGGTCTTAGTAAGACTTTAAGCTCTTACATTTATTTTAGTGTCAGACTCATAAAAGCATGTTAATATAAATACCCCCGCAAAGGTCTAAGTAAAGGAAACAAAGGTTGCTCGTGTTATGTTGTAATGAAATTGATACTTATGTTTGGAGGTCTAAGGTGTGTTGTTGTAGTACAAATGCATTGGCATTGGTAGGCTTTTTGGATAGTTTGATAGTTATTAATTATTTGTTCGCTTAATAGCATAAATATACAAATGACTTTCATGCACACTTAGGTGAGGCTTCTGTTTCTGCAGCAAAGGTAAAGTCCTTTTATTTCAAAATGTTAAATTGTACTTTCTCAGCCATATGCAATAGCTTCATCAAGTGCTAAAGGATTTCAAGTAATTGGTTCATTGATTTTGGCTGAGTCTGAAAATCTTTAGATAACTTGTATTCATGACCAGATTGATTTAGAATTTTGTTGGCAATTTTTCTTTTCTATTTTATATTAGCCACTGATTTCATATTTTTTTTTATGGCTGAAGGCAGTTAATTATTACAGTGCTGGGACTGTGGAGTTTATAGTTGATACAGTCTCTGACGAGTTTTACTTCATGGAGATGAATACACGTCTTCAGGTGCTTGTATTAATTTTTGCTGTCACTTCATCTTAGAATCAGCGCTTGCAAGAAGTGTAAGATGGGGAATTTGATACAGGTTGAGCATCCTGTCACAGAAATGATTGTTGGTCAGGATCTTGTTGAATGGCAAATTCTCGTTGCCAATGGAGAAACTCTTCCATTGAGTCAATCACAGGTACCCATATCAGGTGATGCTTCCTTTCCTATCTTTACTTTCTTCCTACCCTTTTTTCATTTTTAAGTGTAGCAGTGAGGGTGAATTTGAGAGTTTGCTTTGCTTAGTTTCATATTAAACATAATGAGTTTTTGATGTCTTAGAATTGACAGTTGGATCTGTATTTGTTCAACTAAAATATGTGCTTAGATTATACATTTGGTTGCTTTCTCAGCTACTAAGCCAGAAGACAGAAAAGTCACAATATGTGTAAAATAATCTGTATAACTGGTATGAATAGGTTTAAATATTTGATTTAATCTGAGTGTAAACTATAGGCCTAAATTATGTTATATACTCAGCAAAAAGAAAAAGAACTCTTACCAATATTTATGACTAATTACTGGAGGTCATCTTAGTGACATCCTCTAAAATTGTATGCAATGATTAGGCAAACTGAGCTGGTATTTCTGAAAATTAACAAAATTAGAATTTTTTTTGTAAACCACTATTTATTGAATTGTGGTTTGTCAACTCTTTATTATACTATCGCGAGAACATGTGTAAAGTTCCATCCATCTATTATGCAGACATTAAAGTTTCTGTATATTATAATTCTTTTTGTGATGGCATTGGCAGGCCATGCTTTTGAAGCTCGAATCTATGCTGAAAATGTTCAAAAAGGGTTTCTTCCAGCAACTGGAGTTCTACACCATTATCATGTCCCAGTCTCATCTGAAGGTCAGATATGCAAAATTAAATTGCTAATTTATTTATGGTGGATCTAGAAATTTTCCTCAGTGCTTTGTTTGAAGAGCATGAAACTCCAATTTAGATTTGTGGATCTTTCTTTTTTTGCTTACTTAAAATCTGCTGTTTTGGCAGTTCGGTTGGAGACTGGGGTTAGACAAGGAGACACTGTTAGCATGCACTATGATCCTATGATTGCTAAGCTTGTGGTGTGGGGAGACAATCGTGCTTCTGCATTGGTCAAACTGAAGGATAGTTTGTCAAAGTTTCAGGTAGACTAAAATTTTTTGTATTACCTGTGTACTATGTGAAATGTTGGTGAGATTTTGCAGTAAATTGACTTTTTCTAAGTTGAGATGTTATATTAGTTACCCTTTATTAGATTCTATATTTATAACCTTTGGGGCAAGGGTGGACATGGTCCAGATGGGGGTGATGAAGTGTTCAGACATGTAAGAAACTAAGGGTGTTTGTGTTGGGTTTTGGAGAAAAAGGGAAGGAAGGGCAAACTTTTATTTTTAAATTAGTAGTTATGTTATATTTTTTATAAAAATAAACAAAAGCCCCTTCAAAAGTCAAATCCTAAACACTAGACATTTCATCCCCCTCTCCGTATACAATAGAGATTGAAGTAGTTTTAAGTAAAAAAACACTTTCTAGCTGTATCATGTCTTTTTAAAATTTGCTCATGTTTAAATTGCTAATATCTTCCTGTACAGGTTGCAGGTTTACCAACCAATGTCAACTTCATTCTAAAGCTAGCTAACCACGGGGCATTTGCAAATGGCAATGTGGAGACTCATTTTATTGATAATTACAAAGAAGACCTCTTTGGAGATGCTAACAACTCAGTGTCTGTCAAAGAAGCATACGAAGCTGCTAGACATAATGCATCTCTAGTGGCCGCATGTCTCATTGAGAAAGAGCATTTCATATCGGCAAGAAATCCCCCTGGTAAACTGTCTCATTCTTGTTTTGTAAAGTACGGAGTTGCTTTTGTTTATTTCCTTGATATTTACATCTGTATTTTCAGGGGGTAGCAGCTTACTCCCTATATGGTATTCTTCTCCGCCTTTTAGAGTTCATCATCAGGCTAAGCGTAAAATGGAACTTGAATGGGAAAATGAATATGATAGTGGTAGCTCAAAGACCATGATGCTTACCATCACCTGTCAGCCTGCTGGGAGATACCTGATTGAGGTACTGTGTGAAATAGTAATTTTTTTTCCTGTTTAATTGTGCCACGTATTATCTAAAATGTTGATTCAAGATGATATTGTTTGTTTCTTCCAGACAGAAGAAAATGGATATCCTGTTTTAGACGTCAAAGCATCATATGTAAAAGATCGCCATTTTAGAGTTGAAGCTGGTGGTGTAATCAATGATGTTAATGTAGCTGTTTATTCAAAGGTAAATGTTTTCCACCGCATAGTTGAATTTTGAGTTTATGTGGATTGATTTGGTAAAAACATCTTGATTGTCAAATACATTTCTTCAGCTTATAAGACAAGTTTGATTTTCCTGGAACTCAGGATCAAATAAGGCACATTCATATTTGGCAAGGATCCCATCATCATTATTTCAAAGAGAAGTTAGGCCTGGATTTATCTGAGGATGGAGAATTACATGATAAACCCAAAGTTGAAACATCTGCCAATCCTCGAGGGACAGTTGTGGCACCCATGGCAGGCTTGGTAGTTAAAGTTCTAGTGGAGAACAAGACAAGAGTAGAGGAAGGTCAACCTGTGTTAGTATTAGAAGCAATGAAGATGGAGGTTTGTACAATTGCTCTGTGACGTTGGAAACTTCTCTTTATCTGCTTTATTTATATATTCAGAACGTTATATATAACCAACAATGTTCTGTACTTCTAGCATGTTGTAAAGGCACCATCTTCTGGTTATGTGCATGAACTTCAAGTCACGGTTGGTGAACAGGTTTCAGATGGCAGTGTTCTTTTCAGTGTAAAGGTTAGTTAATTACCTTTGTTATTCTTTTCATTAGCCATGGCCAGGTTATTCTACCAATTCTTTTTGCTTTCATGTTTCAGTATCTAATTGTATCACATTGTTTCAATATTATTCTGTTATGATGTTGATGTTTATTTCATTTTTTGTTTTGCAATGACTAATGATACTTAAAGACAGTCTGCTTGTTTAAATAGGTAAAAATAACAATGCAGATGGAAATGTGAATTTATGTGGACTGTGTGTTGAAATAAATTATTCTTTTGCAACATTTATATGTTTAATTAGCATTTCTCATTATATATTATTCTTCAACATTACTGAATCTGGTAATAAAGTATGTTAGTGTCCACACTTCTTAGATCATGAGTAATGCTGATTGTGGTGCTTGGACAGGATCAATAAAATCTCACACGGATTACAGCTTTACCTTTATGTCAAGATTTTGGCAACAGGGCCTCTATCTGAATGGATACTTGCTTGCACACAGGAGGAGGGACAACCGAACGCCTTGAATTTGATTACTTAGAAGTCCTTGTAACTTAATTTTTCAAGTTACAAAGGATGACATGTACTCTACAATAATGCAAATAGTTCCTCCACTAACTAAATAATAAGACCACAAATTGCTTCATGTTTATATATTCTTCCATCAGTCTTTTTCCATGCGCATACGCCTAAAAATAATGGGATAGTCAGAAACCACCATGTCTTGGGGAAAACAAGGACACTGCTACCAAAGTGAAGAGCCAAAATTTAAACTTTCACGTCTTTGGTCTCATAATAGAATCACACATTGATTTTTAACCATAGGTTTTTCCTCCATAATTTCCTAAACATGCTGTTGTTATTTGAATATGTTTTGTTGGAGTTTCAGAGGAAACTTCAAATCTGGAATATATATATATATATATTGTCATTATAACTGTAAGTGATGTGATGATACATTCGGCAGATGCCTGTTGTGTTGTAGAGTATGTTCTGGGTCACAATGTTTTCTTCTTCCGAAGATGAGAGAGATCATTGCTTGCTCGATCAACAAACAGCGTGAGATTTTCATTAGTACATTGTTTAGGAGTTTAGGCATAGAGATCAGAGATGCATGAGCTCTTTTCTTATATTGCAAAGAAAGTACCCCTGAAATCCAACTTTAACCTGAAGACCGAGCCAAGTGTTTAATCGTCGGATCCGGATAAACTGTTTTTTTTTTCTTCAACTTATCACATTGTATAACAAACTTTAACATAAATAATTTTAGAAAAAAAATTAAATAATTTTGTTACTTAAAGTTAGTTCATACTCAAGTAAAATGTATGAGAAACTTTTACAGAATCAGATTATCAATTTATGTATAAGCTCATTGTAGTTCATGGGAACACTTTTCTATTTTTCATGTTTTCTTCTAAGAATATTATGGAGAAACTTATGAGCATTTTCTTCCTACACCTCCATAACTTTCTTTCTGTACCCTATAAATTTTTCTCATTTTTCCCTTTCCGAATTATATAATGTGAAAGTCATTTTTATGCAATTTGAAAGTCACACAATTTGAAATCAAAAGAAATTTTTAAATTGTACAATTTGAAAAGTTTTAAAATTGTAGTTTGAAAATTAAAAAGTAATTGTTGAATTATACAATTAGAATACTTTCTGGATTGAGAGTAAAAAAAATGACTTTCTAACTGTATAATTCAAAAAACAACAAAATGAAAAATAAAGAAGTTTGAAAATGCATGAAGAAAGTTATGGAAGTCCACAAAGAAACTGCTCTGTATTGAGTAATTTTTGGTATCCACAGTTTAATTGTTTTTCTTCTACAGCCAATAATTTAATAAGCTCATCTTTCGTGATTTGTAATTTATAAACTCAATTCACACTATCTCAAAGCCTTTATAATTACTAGCAAGTAATTTTAAGGGTTTCTCTATGCACCTTCAATACTTCTTCATTACCTCCAATAAATTTTAAAATTCTCAAATTACCCTCTGTTGAACTTGTTAAAATATAAGTAAACTTCTCTCTCCTAATTAATGCGCAATCTACAGTTTTTCTTCTTTCTCTTTTCCAGATTCTCTATTAGTTCTTTTTTTTTATCAAATATACTTGATATTTTAAATATCTTTTTAATATTTAAAAAATTAAAATTATCAGTTCTTTTTTTTATCTTATCTGAACATTAAAAATATACTTGATATTTTAAATATTTTTTTAATATTTAAAAAATTAAAACTAATAATAAGGAATGTATTATAAAAATATAATAGAAGAATAATACCAAAAAAATAAAAATCACAGAATCCAAATTCCTCCTCTTCTCTTCTTTCCCTCAAAAAGTACAAACACACCGATACTTTAAAAAAAGAAAATCACAAAAAATTTCAAAACAAAATTTAACAAAACCTTTATAGATTATTGGGTTCAACAAATTTCACATTCGTTTAAAGCGCATTTACCAGATATCCAAATCACATATTTTTTTAATTAGTTTTTTAAATTCTTTTTAATACATTTATCAAATAATTAAAATAAATAAAAAAACAATTATTAAATAATTATTGGAAAAACTAACAAAAGAAGTAAAAAAAATAAAAAAAAAGAAAAAATATTTGTTAAAGAAAGACAATTACGAAAGTGGACATCCATAACCATTCAAGTGCCCAAATGAAAAAAATTATAAAACAAATTAAAAACTGAATTAAAAAATAAAACTTTTTAATAACAACAAACAAATATATAGGTAGCGTAAAAAAAGTATTCAAACAAAATAACATCATCACCAACAAATTAAATAACAATATTTTGAAAAAAAAATATATTTAAAACCATGATCCGATCTCAACAACGGGTAACTTAGTTAATCGGAAGTCCATATCCGTGACCTGCTAAAAGCAACATTTGTTTTCATAGTTTACTAGATGTCGACATCCGTGACCATAATATACCAGATGTTCACATATGTTTCAGTAAAATTGATATTCGTCATCAAAGTGTACCGGAAGTTGACATCCGATTATGTTTGATATCGGATGTCCACCTCCAATACAAGTAGAACACTTTTTTTAATGAGCACTGGATATTGACAACCGGTAATCAAATGTAATGGATGTCCAAATCCAGTTAATATCAAACAACAAATACCTCCTACTATGTTGCGAATGTCGACATCTGGTATATTTAAAAAAAAAAAAAATTACGCTTTATCAACTAAAAATTAGGTAAATGAATAACAAGCAACAAATGAATAGCAAAATGTATCAAAAAATTACAACGTTCTTTCAAATGAGGTTGGAGAGGAGAGTTGAAAATTGGGTGTGCATATATCCGTTAAAAAAGCATGCTTTAGTAAAAGATTTTTAATTACTTTACCTATTTTGGTATGTAAGGACTTAATTTTATGCAAGCCATACGTATATTATACATATATACACTTGAGGAATGAAATGAGATGAGCGATTAATGCTAATTTAAAACTTAAAAATAAAAGAAAATTAATTGAAAAAACAAATGTAATTTTTTTAAATGATAGTATTTACTTCGTTAGTTCAGTATAATCTTCAAGAAACTCGAATTGTCTTAAAATTGCGTCCTAAATCTTTCAAAATATATGTTCGTTTATGGCAACCGTAACACCAATTGTTCAAAGAAAAAATTATTAGAAAAGCAACTTTCAAGTTCGAAACCCCCTAAACAATTCCCAACAAAAATGCTATTAGTTCACAATATTTAAAATTGAAAAAATAAATCTTTGTCCAAAAAATCACCTCAACGAAACAAGTTAACCATCAGAAACAATTCCTACAATACGAGTTTTTTTTAATATTTTTGCCACATCATAAAAGGGTATGATCAACCCCTAATAATTTCTGTCAAGTTTTAAACCACTGACTACAAGTTGCAACCAAGTCCTTGAGTATAAGAAAATGAGAGTATCTTTGTACAACAATATGAAGGGTATTGTTCTGTGGAAAATCAAGCATCAAAACCAGAATAGATACCATTCTCTCTCAACAGCCTCTTCTCTTCTTCAACATAATTTTTGCCCCTGCTAGCTTGACCCAACTCTCTCTTCCTCTTTTCTTTCTGAGAGAAAGAAAGATTCTTCTTGTCATTCCTAGTCAGGGCAGCTGGCAGCTGCTCTCCTTGGGAAATAGCCTCCCTTGTTTTTTGTCGTTCTTCATATGATTCTTCAATCTCCTTCTCTGCACGCTTTTCTTTTCCACTGGACCACGACCAATCTTGCTTCGACTCATCCCCTTCTCTGGGTGCTGGTACTTTTAGGACCGAAGGTCCACCTCTATACCCATGTCTCCTCAGAGCCTCAAAGTCAATTACACCACTTTTCTGCTTCCTAGATTTACCTGAACACAAAAATTTTTAATAAAGCGACAAAATTAGGGAGACAACTTTTAAAGCTATATGGTACTCTCCAGTATTTTCATGAAATAACCCCATGCCACCAACTATGATCAAGTCAAGTCAGGATAAGGTTTAACGATTCTGATATTCTCATTTTCTGTTTCCCGGAAAATTACAGTTCAAGATGCCAAACAAATTCTTGCAACAATTTATGTGAAGCCAAAATAGTACAATAGTTCACATGGTTAATTGTGTGCTTAAATTAGTCGACCCTTTTAATGCATGTACGATGTAGAGAAATCAGAATCAACTCCTATAGTGAGGCTAGCAACAGATAGGTGAGAGTAATGTTAGCAGACACCCTAGAGAGATATGGAAATAAAAGAGAGAAGTGATAGATCCAATAGAATATATGGTAAGAAAAAAGAAGATATAGAAAAATGGATGGATCAAATGGGTGTTTGTAATAATGGAGGGTCCATGTATTATTACCTGGATGGGTAATTCATCCTAGCCAAAGACTTTGTCAATCAGCAACTGAATAGTGACAGATCAGAAACTATATTGCACTAACTCAACTTGCGGGTGAGTTTAAACCCTCAACAACTGAATCTACGTCAGTAGAGACTATCGATATCAGTTAAAAACAGATAATCGCTTCTAAAGTAGGGCATGATCAAATTGTGTCAACTCTCAACCATAAGATTATCCCTCAGTTATCTTTTTGCTTTAGCCAATACTTCTAAGCTATTAGATGCCTACCAATGAAGGACGACTTATTAGAAAAAAAAGATATTCATCAGTGTGATTTTACAAGGGACTTTTATCCAATATACCCTTCTCCAGAAGTTAAGAAAATTCCACAGCAACACGATACCATTGGATTAAACCAATGACAGAGTTTCATATTGCTAGGATGAGCGTCAGCATCAATCCACATTATAGGCACAAAGAAGATAACTGTAAAAGCAGTAAAGATAATCCAATCGCTATTTATGTTGTGAATTTCATGAAATACACCCACAGCACAAAACACAAAACATGGGAGTGCGACATAACCCCAACAAGAGCCTATGTACATCCATTGCTGAATTGAATCAAATTTGTCAAGATACTTTGTGCACCTGTCACTCCCCCATGAATTATTGTCATAACCAAGCAAAGTGTATAACTTTCACATTGAATCAAAGTTTGAGCAATCAGCAGAGTGATAAAAACTACCAGACAAAAAAGAGAGGATGTACATTAAATAATACCTTTGGAGTTTTCCGCTCCAGCTTCACTATCATGTTCAGAGTCTGAATGTGAAGATGATGACTCGTCATCATCACTCCATGGCATAGTCCTCTTCATAGTACGGATAATGCCACGGCACAATCACCACGGATACAAACAAGGGTTCAACCCCCGATGATGCTTCTCTGCAACTAAAAAGTGAAAGATGCCATGCTCAAATACCGCTCCACAGAAACTAACAACACGTTCAATCTAAGAATAAAAATTTGAAATTTAAAATGATAACAAAAAAGTGATGAATTATTAGGAGCTGAGCTGAGCTGAGCTTGCCCTCAAAGACGCAGACCGATGAAAAATTTTCAGAAACTGTACAAAAAACAGAGAACTAAACATGCGCGTGCCGTAAGTAACAACAGGGGAATTAAACGGTGATGAATTTTGGGGAAAAAAATAGGAAAGAAGAAAGAAATGAAAAAGCTGAAAAAATAGAGTACCGAGGAAAGGGAAGTGAGAGAGTACCGACACTGGTTCGGTGGTCGTTGGTGGCTGCTTTCGGAATCGGAATTTGGATTCTGATTACGCTCTCTGCTATAAACCCCTTTTTAGGGATTTCTCAGCTGCGAATTTAGAATTCTGCAGTTTCCACTGCAGAAAAAAGAAATAAAATAAAAACATATCCTAATTGCGGTTCGGTTTAACTTTTTGTAAGTAAAAAAGAAAGAAAAGGAAAACCTAATCTCGTGACAAAGAGGAAAACTAATTATCAATTAACTTTGAAATTGCAATAATTAGTTAAAATAATCCAGAATTTCAAAATTAAAATGGCCTTTTGGTTTTTAGAAATTTTAATGAAGAGTCAAATCAAGTCTCTAAAATAAAAATAAAAAATGAGAGAAAATTTTATGAGATCCTTTAGGGCGTGTTCTTTTGTGTAGATGGATTTGAGGGAGAGTGTGAAAATGGATTTGTGTGGATTTAAATGAATGGATATATGTGTTTTTTTGAGTGGATTTAGAGGATAAAATGAGTGAATTTGGAGATAAGTTCTATAAAGATTAGTGAGAGATTTGATTGATGTGATAGATAAAATAAATTGTAAAAATAGATAAAATTAAAAAGTTACCAAAATATCCTTGATGAAAAAAAGATAATGGTTTTGTAATTTGATGTTATAAAAATAATTACAAATAATTAATACGAATTAAAACAAATATTAAAATTATATGAATTTTTAAAATAAAAAAGTTTAAATTTTTATGAATGTGAAAAAATTTATACAATTAAATTTAAAAAAAAATTATACAAAAATTAATAATAGTAATTATTATATATATTATTATTTTTTAATAATTTTAATTAATATTAATTATTCTACATATTTATATATAATTTTTATTATTATTAATTATTATATACTTAAAAATAATAATTATTTTATATATTAATTGTGATATATTAATATATTAATTATTATATATTTATATATATTTATATATATATATTATTAATAATTATTATTATTATATATACATATATTATTATTTATTATATATAAAAATATAATAATAAATAATAATATATTTATATATATAATTATTTAAAAAATATGATAGTTTAGGGTTCACATAAATAATTTAGTGGTTTTATTATATATATAGGGATATATTTGTAAAACAGTAATATATTCACTCAAATCTCTGATGTTTAAAGAGGATGAAATGAAAAATTTATTTTCCGAATCCGCTCCTTCATTCTCTTTCAAATTGGTGGATGTGAACATGATTTCATTCACAAATCCATCGCAACAAATCTATGGTAATAGTACTATCAGTAGAAGCGAACACAGTCTTAGGGTGTGTTCTTATGTGAATAATGATTTGAGGAAGAGGGAGATGATTGATTTAGGTTGATTAAAAGGTGATGTTTATGTTGTTCTTTTTTATGAATGTGGAGGTGATAGTAGGGTGGATTTGAGAGTAATTTTGTGAAAATTTGTGAAGAATTTGACTGATATGACTAAAAAAATTAAATTTAATAGATGAAAAAGTCAGATTACCTAATTGTCCTTGGTGTTGAAAGTAATATAAAATGATATTTAGATAAATTGTAATTAATTTTTGATATTTTATTTTATCATGAATAAAATTATTAATAATATTTATTAATTGAAAAAAAGTTTATAATATATTTGATTTGAAAATTTTAATATTTTAATTTTAAATAATATAGAAAAAGAAGTGATTAGGTTGCATGAAAAGCTAACCACTTAAACAAAACATGCATGCAAAGCTAGTTTAGTTCAAATACATCCAAGTAAAAGAGAATCGGATCTATTTGTTTCTTATCCTATTCTAGTTTTCCTTTCCAAAAACAGATCCGATTACACTTTCTTTCTTAAAACATATCTGATTCTAACTACAACAGATCCAGATCCAAATATTATAGATTTGTTCTCCCCTCCGTGTTGTGCCATGTGTTTCATCATAGTTCTCTTTAGACGAGGGTATAATAGTAAAGTGCTTCAAATCATTCTCAAATCTCTTTTGACGATACAAAATGGATATACATCTCGCAAATGAACGATTTCTCTCCCTTTCAATTCCACCAAAAAGAACACAAAATATTCTCTAAATCATCGCTTCCTATCTTTTATAAACAGTAATCACCTTGAAAAGAACACGGTCTTAATGTCTAAAATTCCACAAATTGATAAAAAAGTTAAAAGGGTAATAATTCTAGGCTTATTACTTTAACAATTCATTAAATTCTTTTCACGTCTTTTGACCCATAATTCACATAACTTTATAAATTTTATCCTAATATTACTTAGTCATTAGTAGGATTAATGATTAATACGACAGAAACTAGATTTATAATAACTAAAACCTTCTTCTTGACACCGATAGGTTTAAAATAGATTAGTCATTTGTTTAATTATCTAGTTTAAATGTTTGTGCAGTTTGCATATAAGCTGAATTAAATCTACGAGAAAACTATAATTGTAGTGGTTCCGATATATTTAAATTTATTATATAAAAATATTAAGGTTTCATTATTCTTTTAATTTTTGGTTTTTCTCAAAAATATTAAATTAATTATTCATTTTTTTTAATTTAGTTCTAACTTTTTTGAAAAATATTCGATTAAATTTTTTCTTAATATTGTAAAAAAAATGTTAAAGACACTATGTCAATTTATATATTATTTTTAGTTTGTATGAATTTTTTTATTTTTTTAAAAAACTTTTTTTACCTATCATTTTAAAGTTGTGTCGTATGATATTATCAATGTGACATGATAAGTAATAGTGTAACCTGACAAATCTTAACTTAGTTTTTACGTTTTTTTATTTAATTTAGTCTCAATCTTTTATAAATAGAATAATGTTCTCCATCTTAGGACAAAATTTATTTCTTTTTAAAAAGTTTATGTTGTTATTTTTATTAAAATTAACGTTTTTATTATATATTTTTGAAAAAAAAAATTAAACTAACTTTAAAATCTATACCAAATTAAAAAACGACATGAAAAAAAATTAAAATTAATAAGTGAATAGTATAATTTTTCAAAATTCAAATCTTGACTTCACATACTTTTATATATATATATATATATATATATATATATATATATATAATTTCATTTTTTATAATTATTATTGCTTTCAAAAAGTATTTCTTAGTTTTCATTTGGTATAGATTTTCAGGTTATAATTTAATTTTTTTTCCAAAAATATTTAATAAAAAAAATTAATTTCAAGAAAAATAATAACATAAGATTTATACAAAAAATAAATTTTGTCTTAATTTGAAGGAAATAACATTGCTCAAAATTGGGAATAAATTGCATATAAAAAGAAATATAGGGACTAAATAAAAGGATTTTAGGTTCTACATGAGTCTAGCAAATCTTAGAGAGTAAATGATAAGTTATAAACTTTTTTACTCAACAAATGATTATTCCCCTAACAAATTATGTATAATTTGTCTAACAAATAAGATTTTGCTCAACAAATCTATAACTTGTAGAGAGTAATAAAAATTTAAGTAACTAAATATACTCACTGATGCCAAATTTGTTGAAGGAAATGACTTTTGTACAATAATTATACACGTAAAGGTATGATGTAGTGTTGCATTAATAAAAAAATAGCCAATTCATTAGATTGATTACATGAAAAATTATAAGAAGTTTATATGTGACTTCTTTCTAGGTTTCACAAATAGGAAAAGAATTAAGTTTGTCGACTTAAAATGTCAATTTATGGACTAAAAGAGAAATTGTACACTTTGATTTTATGACTTTTTCAAGTGCATTCATTAGGTTATGTATCGATTATTTCACTTGTCATAAGATACTTTTGCCATTAAGCCAACATCAAAGATTTGTCAATGTTATGGACCTAGTATCACAATTTATGTCTTCTCCTTGTGACTCATATTGGTAGACAACACTTAGAATGGTGTGATATATCAAATCTACCTCAAACCATGACAAACTACTTTCATTAGATCCTCTATCTACTTGAGGGCATATAATGATTTGGATTGGACATCTTGCTCCACAACTGAAATATCCACTATCAGTTATTGTAATTTTTAGATGTAAGTCTCGTGTCATGTGAACCAAGAAATAGTCACTAGTATCTCAGAAAGTCGAGTCTCATGTCATTTCAATGTTGTTAGTGAACTAACAAGTTTGCACACTGATAAGTGTAAAGAATGCCTAAATTTCCATAGGAGTTTGAAAAAATGAGGTATAGAGAATTAAATGTTCTTGAATTTAATGTTATTTTGATGAATTGCAACGAATTTGGGGAGAAAATAGTAATGTTGTACCTGAGCCACAAGTATTGACGTTGAGCACTCAAGGCGACAAAGAAAGGAATTGAATTATAACATTGAAGTTGAGCGACACAGACTGGTGTTGAGCCACACAATAAAACCCTCTGCATGAGAAAACCTGAAGCACCAAACAAAAGGCTTGAGTTACCTAGGAAACCCTCCAAAGAAGGAAAACTGAAGTTCAAATCATCAAAAATGAGGGCTGAGCTAAAACAAAACCCAACATAGGAAGAAACCCCTTGTTGTTGAGCACCATAAAATGAAGTTAAGCACCGTCCAAAATAGTTTATAAAAATAGGGCCTTGCCTTTAGTTTTATCATCTCATTCTTGGCTTATTTAGGCACTCTCTTTGAAATAAAGTAGAATATCTTAGTTAGGGGCATATATGGGAGGTACAACAAACTCCATGAGTTTAGCATTTATCATCATTATGAGAAGTTGAACTCTCATGTGTTAAAGGTTGGACGTAATTTATTCTAATTCTTTGTATTATTACCTCATTTATATTTATGTATGCTTGTATTCAAATATTTATGGTTTGATTTATGCTTATTGCTAGGGTGAATTAATTACTCATCTTATTCCACTAGTTTGGACTGAGTTGGGAAACTAATCTTAAATTGTGGTCCAATCAAACTATCGCATTCTTGTTAGAGACTAGTATATGGTCTATAGCTTGGACTAGATATAAAGTTTTGTACTTAAGGCAAGGATTCTTTCAACCAAAAATGGAGGAATCATATTGGATTTGGAGTTCTTAGGTTCTAGACTATAGGAATGAGTCTAGAAGTACCATAGAGTACTTACAAGACATTGAATGAATTGCATCTAAATATAAAAGATAAGTAGTAGTACAATAGAAGAAGAATGAAATCTAACCTCAACACATTTTATCATTATATTTCTCAAAATCTTCTTAAAGTTGGTTTTATGATCATTGCACTTTTAATAAACATTGTTCCATTCAATTTAATCCAAAATTAAATATTGGAAAATATTAACAAATCCATGTGGATACGACACTTACTATGCACTCGATACTCTTGCTAGAATTGATTGCTTCTTGAGTTATTACAGTTAGAAATACAAACAGTTTTTGTTTTTCTCTATTGGCTCTTCTATGTTATACCGTTAGTTATTTCTTTTGTTAAATCCTTTAGTTCTTCTTCATTCTTTTGTAAATTATGCCTTATAAAAGTCTTCCCTTTATACTGATACAATTGAGTTGATCAATAAAGAGCTACGCAAAGTTTCACAATCTTAGGCCATACCATAAGCATTGATATGGTATCAAATTTGGAATTTATGTCCTTGCTTCCACATCTTTCTTTGCTGCTTGTTATCAACCATGGCTCATTCCAGCCAAAACAACATACCACCAGATCATCTTATCAATCCAGCAAACTCCTCCTACCTACACCCTGGTGAAAACCGATCAATTGTTCTTGTCTTATCCTTTTTGCACAAAGACTAATTTCCATCAAAGGCAACATGAAATGTTGGTAGCCCTATAAACCAAGAACAAGAAAAGATTTGTCAATGAAAGTCTTCCTTGCCCTCCGTTAATGGCCCGATGAAAGGTTCAAATTTTCCAGTAAGTATATTGGGTCTGTTGTAGTGCAACAAGGTCTTATCTACAAAGATTTGGTAACTAGATCAGTGCTCTATAATTTGACTCAAAGTTTGGCAATAGAACAATAGATGAGTTTTGGTTTTTATATTGCTAAAGATAAATAAAACTATATTTGAGATAGATGATGCTGATAAAAACGTTGGTATTGAAGTTGGCCTCTTAACTCTACTATATTACCCTTAATTATCTATATATCATGTTCTTTATTTCTAATATTCATGGAAATATGCTTAACTTGTAGATCAAACTACATGTCTGTGAAAGTGAACCTAAGGGTGTTAGACACAAGATTTCCCAATGTAGGTGGAGGAACCCTTGCTTTGAGAACAAGACTCTTTAAACCAACTGATCATGCATATCCATGTATGGTATATGCCAAGGGTCAGGAGAATTGATTGGATCTAAACACTAGACCAGATGTCTCTGCATCTAGTGTTGATGAGGTATGATAATTGACCAAATCAATACGGAGTGAAACGCAAATCAAGTAACTAACACATAGAAACAAGAACACAATACATATATAATAAGATGTAATACAGAGAGAGTTTATAAGTTACATTCAATTCCATCTATAGAGAAATTAGTTGCTCATGATGATCTCTACAAGATGAATGTGGAGTAGCATCCTTCCTTCCATAGGTTTTACAATATATTTACTATAAACTACACTAATATAAGTGTTTCTCTCTCTAGACTATAGTATAGAACTACATTAGAATCAACGTTCAAATCAACATATAAAACCCAAGGGTCATGCCCTATATTTATAGATTTTCAAGTGTTGCTCCAACTTCCATCTTTGAAGTTTAGCCACAGAGGTTTCCTTTCAAAGTGGGTTTCTTCCCAACCTTGGGCATCCATCTTTTGCAGGCCAGCAATGGAGGTTTCCCTGCCATGGAGATTTCCTTTTCGTACTCAGCTTCAAATCTAGAGCTTCATTTTGCTGTTAACTTTTCTTAAAATATGGCTTAAGCGCCAAATTTCATTGTTCAACCGTAGGCTTAAAATTTAACTTTATCAGCTCATCTTTTGGCTTGAGCTGCAACTTTTAGGGCTTAGCACCAACTTTATAATTTACTTCATTTTACCTGTAAAATAGCACAAAATGTATTAAATTCCACTTTTTATACTTTCTCATCACCATATTACGTAATTATGTAAAATTAAGGCAATTTTAATGATTTTTACAATGATTTAGTGTAAGATAAGTGTCTAAATGATATGAAATTTAATTAATACTATACACTTATCACCCTCTTATCAACTGATTTCCTCCATGATGGTTGGCGACATTCCAACTGAATGGTCATGTTCTGGTTGATACGTTCTATAACGCCCTCCATGAAACAGTCCATGATGTTAATGGACATTGCATCTGAAATTTGGAACGACCTCAAAGAAATGTTTTCACATTCAGATAAATTTCGTGTGGCGGATCTTCAAGATCAAATACAAAACTATAAACAAGGTGACTCGAGTGTTTCTGAATACTATACAAGATTAAAGATCTTATGGAAAGAAATAAAGTTGTATCGGTGCGTTCTGGTTTGTACATTCTCCATGTCCTACTCTTGCGGACTTCTTCCGAGATTATAGAAAGAAAGGGAGGATGATTGTGTTACTTGATTCCTACAAGGCTTGAATGATGACTACTCGTAGTTACAATCTCTGGTCATGATGATGATAGACCTAATGTCTTCCATTGTCAAAACCTTCTATATGATATTGCAACATGAATGAGAATTTGTAAACACACCTTCATCCACTACTCAAGATTTAGTCTCATTCTTGTTAGAGACTAGTATATATGATCTAAAGCTTAGGCTAGATATAAAGTTTTGCACTTAAGGCAAGGATTCTTTCAACCAAGAGTGAGTAATCACATTGGGTTTGGAGTCCTTAGGTTCTATACTACAGGAATGAGTCTAGAATTACCTTAGATTACTTCCAGAATATTGAATGAATTGCATCTAAATATAAAAGATGAGTAGTAGTACAATAGAAGAAGAGATAAAATCCAACATCAACACATTTTATCATTATATTTCTCAAAATCTTCTTAAAGTTTTTTTTTATGATCATTGCACTTTTAATAAACATTGTTCCATTCAATTTAATCCAAAATTAAATATTGGAAAATATTAACAAATCTTTGTAGATACGATACTTGTTTGATATTACTATGCACCCAATACACCTGCTAGAATTGATTGTTTCTTGAGCATCAACACACACTTTTCTCCATGAGTTAGGCGTTCTGCCACATCCTCCGACTTTATTTTGTGATAAAAAAGTTGCTCTTCATATAACAGACAACCCAATTTTTCATAAACGATGTTGAAATTGATTGCTATTTTATACAAGATAAAATTAAAGAGAGACAATTTTGAACAACACTTATCCCATTTGATCAACAATTAACATATGTCTTCATAAAGGCTCTTTTCCTAACTTTACATAATATAACTTATGATAGATTGTTACATAATAAAAGATATATTAGGATTATAATTATTGTCAATTGTAATTAGCTTGTATATGAAAGATGTTCCTAATTAGTGTGAAATTATTTTAAATATCCTTAAAAAATATAGAAATCATTCATATTAAACTAATTTAAAAATGCAATAATTAATAAAAAATAATGCAAGTTATAAAACATTATAAATATTAGAAAAAATATTTTAAATTTATTTGATAAACATAAATTAATTAATTCCATTTATTCATTTATAAAATATATTTAATAATAAAATTAATTATATTACAAAAGAAGATTAATTGATTGACATAATTATTGATTATGTGTTATATTTATATACATTATCAATGATTACTTTTAACTGATTATATTATTTCTTTCTTGACGTTTCTTTATGGTTTTGGACTAGTATTGCAATAGGCAGAGTTGGAGGAGTGTGGTTTCGACTATCTCATTCTCACCTTCGAAATGAAAACTTATCTTCATCTTCATATTTAACGAGTTTTAAATTTTTGTATCATATCTATCTTCATCAAGGAATATTATATTGATTGTGACATCCCATTTAATAGAATAACTATAATAAATAAAACATCATATATTATAATAAAATAGAGCAAATACCAGAAAGTATATCAGAATTTAACCATTACAGTCATCCCAAAATATATTTAAAATAGAAATGCCATGGCACAGAACAATGCCATAAACATGTCTTAAAACATAAATCAGATTGGCAAAAGATTGCTCAAAAGAGCAAGGAATTACGTAAGACCAATTTTTCAAAAGATGCTCAAAAGAGTAATAACCAACAAGAATAAACTACACATCAACATCTTTGTCGTCCTTATGATCACCAGGGTTCTCCACATTTGCTTACACCAACATTTGGTGATCATTGCAAAAAGGAAAACACAACAAGGAAACAAACACAAAAAGAAAGAAGGGTAAGCTAGTGTGTTTAAGCATTTATACGTAAATAATAGTTACTTAAGTACATCACTCAAGACACACATACATGGAGAAAAGAAACATTAACTCACAAAGTTTTCACTCAATTAAACACTCAACTGACTCTTGACGCAATATCCAGATTATGCGCTTAATATAGAATTCTAAGGAAGTATGCACCTACGTTGATTTCTAAACTCTGCAAAATCTAACCAAAAGGGGTTATCACCCAATCAATCACAAGGTTAATCCCAATATGTCTCAAGCTCAAACACCTCCCAAGACTAGGATCTCCTACCACTCTCATCATATAATCACTCTACTCTACGTGAGTATGAGTGATTATTAGATCTCATAATATCTTCCTTATCTAGACATCTTCTATATCAAGACATACACTAACCACACTGTAACGTCCCTACTGGAAATTACTTAATTAAAATAAATAATTAATAATTGAAAATCAAACTTGAAAGTTTTTATTAATCCCAAACGCGGGAAAATTTGAAACATTATTCAACGCACCATAATTTAAATAAAACTAGAATAATAATGTTACTACAAGTTCCAAAATCCGACAAAATAGTAGAAAACACTATAAAATCCCTAACTTAGTCCCCCAAGCTAACTCTTTCTCCATCGCTATGCATCAACAATATCACCTAGAATATCATCTGCTCTCGTATGATAAATCACACGATCATCGCCAAGCACAAAGAGAAAGGGTGAACTCATAAATAATTAACACTTAAATTAATAATATCAAAATACACCCAACTGTTTGATTCTAGTTAGTTCTTGGCCAAGACCTTAATACCCAAAGGCTTTTCAACCTTCAATTCACACAATTAATTTGACCATGGACTCAGGATATATGATGCTCTCACGAACCTACCCACTCATGGTCCTGCCTCTACGAACCTCCCCGCTCGTAGTCCTACCTCTACGAACCTCGCCGCTCATAGTCCAACTCTACGAACCTTCCCACTAGTAGTCCAACACACGTGATCCACCAGTTACGAACCTCCCCGCTCGCAGCATCTCTCAAGTGTGAGCACGGATCATACGAACCAACTCGCTCGTATCCCCACACGAGAGTATCAGGATATGAACCTCCCGGCTCATATCATCACGTGTTCACCACAATCCATGAACCTACCCGCTCATGACACAATATCTCCTGATCCAAGTCTCGCATAATTGTGTACAAACAACACACGCAAACCATTGCCTACAACAATATCGCTTGGCGCTGCCTAAGCGCCGCCAGGCAAAAATCATGTGTAGACCGCCTGGCGGGACACCATTGTCGTCAGGCACCAGGCTTCTCCTAGACCCATTGTTTTAAAGTCTATCGCCTGACAGATCACACCTTACCGCTAGGCGCCACGCGTTGCAGCGACATCCCTATTGCTCCTATCGCTTGGCGGCCCTCCTCATGCCGCCAAGCGCTATATCAGTAGCATACCAGTAATGTGATTTTTATTGGTTTTAGCACCCTAACACATTGCCTATGCCTTTTAATTGATTCAAGACACACCTCCAATTTGCAATACCTGATTCCCAATGCCTTACACACGTTATTGCTTCAGTCTCGAGTACACCCCCATTTTATTCCTCCAATTAAACTTAACTCTAAATGAAAAGTTGGAAAACAGTACAACCATAGGCTACCTACAACTCATGACAGAACCACACTCTTAACTCAATTCCTGTTACGAAATTCAGCTCATTAACAAATCCTATACTTAACCAACCTATTTTTATCACATAAGTTTCCAAACCTAATTCTCTTCAATTAACTTAGGCATGCCACTGTAATTTAGGAACCTCACAGTCATAACTCAATTACCACACCCAATCCAAACCATTCCTTACTTATAGTCCTACTTGCAAGTCTAGTCATTCCATTTTCCCTACCCTCCATATTTAATAACCAAATTAACCATTCAATTAATACTTCCCATCTTACTAAATTTCCTTCATGAAATGGCCTATATTCGCAATATTTCCATGATTACAGCCTACTCACAATTCAATTTAACTCCCCAAAGCCTCCATCATTGATACCCAACTAATTTTCCCAACTTCCCTACGTCTGCAAGTGTCGCCTGGTGGCGACACGACTGCCGCCAGGCGGTGCATCAGTACCTGGGTAAGTACCTAGGTTTTTCGCACCCGTGAGAATCCATTTCCACTTCTCACAGTTTTGTTATCTCATAGCAGTGGAAGCACGCAAGTGTTCAATTCAACGTTTATATATATACATTAATCAATACCATACACTTACAATCACATCTCGATAAACCCCTAAATCCAACCACTTAAATTAATTCTTTAATTCCAACTTGAACTCTTCATGTTTACATCCCCACTTATAATTCACAAGCACCCCAATAATAGGAATATCATAGCATTGCGCAATCACACAGACATAGAAGTCTAACTGGAAGATCAACATATCATGAAATACACAAAAACACAGCAAAACAGTGACAAACAACATGCCTCGCCTGGCGGTTCCATCTCGCCGCCAAGGAGTTCATGATAGAATCCAGAAAACTGGGTCAAAGGATGCGTCGCCTGGCGGCACCTTCATCACCGCTAGGCGGTTTCTAGGCAGAAACCTAGAAACTTTGAAAAATAGCGTGGAGAGAAGGGGTTTTCATGCAATTTGATCACAGCAAGGTACAATACATTATGCACGAATAAAAACATACAGAAACAACTCCTCTTACTTGGAATCCTTGCTCCAATTGAGTTCCTTACTCTCCTTTCCCGCTCCTTCTTCCCTTTGCTTCTAATAACCACAAGAAATCTCCTCCTCTTTGACTCTTCCACACACCTAGAACCTCTCCCCTCTCAATCCCAATTCCTCTGCACTTTTTTTTTCAGAACTAATTCCCTTCCCTCTCCCTTCTCCACTTCTATTTTAATTAAATTAAATAAAAAAACGAAAATAATCATTGTAATGTTTATTAGCCATCAATTCTCATTAACTTGATGGTTTTACAGACCTCCTAGCTTCATATTTTGACGGCTAGGTTTTCTCACCCTTCTCTTTCATGACAAAAGAAATTTGGCAAAAAGAAGTCTATTTCGCTTAAGCCAAGGTTCAAGCACACAACCCTCCAATGTCAAACGCATCAAGGTAAAACATATCATTAAAATAACACACAATTGATACACATAGGACTTGAACCCAAGTCGCCTCAATTCAACTAAGTACTCTCAACCACTTAAACTAGTAATTTTTTCATGTCATAAAGACTAATAATTAGTGTCATAAAGACTTCCATTACTCGTATTTATTAAATAATTATTTAAATTTCTCGGGTCTTACACACACCACCAAGAATTTCCCTTAAAACTCTTTTACCTTCAACATTTCACATGTTATCTTAGAAAAATTATCATCCCAGCTAAACACATCAAGTACAGGTCAAATGCCACATCATTCATGCATAACTTTATACATCATATTTTTAACATTAACTTAGTCAATCACAAGTTAAAGTAAGGAATTAAAATTTAGCAGCAATTCTGGCTTAAGCTAGACTATAAGCTAGACTGGTCTTGCTTAAGCTAGAATGGGCTTGCTTAAGCTAGAATGGTCTCGCTTAAGCTAGATTGATCTCGCTTAAGCTAAAAGTCGAACAGAGAGCAAAGTGAAATTCTGTTATTCTCGCTTAAGCTAGAAATTCTCACTTAAGCTAGACTGATCTCGCTTAAGCCAAAAATTCTCACTTAAGCTAGAATAGCATTTTTCACTAGTTTTAGCATGCAAAAACCCAAAATCCCAAATAAAAAAAGTAGAAAAACATAACCACGAACATCAAACCAGCATTTTAAGCACGATTTAAAACCAAAAACATGCAAGAAACTCAAATAAAATGTTTTAATGCCGTAGATTCCCTTACTTTGACTAAGAGTTAAACTTAATGGGTGAAAACACTAACAAAAAGAACACCACGGGTCCAAAAGCAATTAAAGGGCTGAAAAAAAGATTAACACAAGAACGAAGATGAGGTTCTAAGAAAGAACCCATGACAGAACCAATGCACAAAGTTGGAAAAGGAGAAACACGAAAGTTTAAGCTCAACTTACATGGAGGAAAGACAATTCCGCTAGATGGGAGGAGGGTTTCGCAGCTGCCCTAGCACAACTTCTACTTCAGAAGGGGGTGAAAGAAGGTGAACTGTTTTTTGGAAATATGTACAAAATGTTAGAAAATGATTAAGCAAATAATACTATTAATAATAAAATTATTATAATATAATTATTAGAGCAATAATAATACTGACATATATATGAACAAAATAATATTAATCAAAGATCCAATAATTCTTATAACACTATCCTTAGACAGAAAACGCCCCTACTGCACAAGACAAAACAAAATCATATGCGCTTCTCTCTCGAGATACAACAACCCGTTACATCGATCGAGTGCAACGAAGGATCTCCAAACCTTATGAACACCATTTTTTTAAGACATAGTATAAAGAAGAAAAGAAGAACACTTTTGAGAAAACTCTAGTGTTTGTTGTTTTTGTTGTGTCTTTTCCCACGTACCTAGGTGGTATTTATAGGTAGAAAAAGGAGACACAAGAGTAAATTATAATAAAAATATAGTCGTTAATCATAAATAACATTAACCCATAAAATTAAAAGTCTAGGAAGAATATTAGTAATAATATAATTTTATTTTAATTATTTATTTTTTAAATTATATTAAAATATTTCCAACATAAAATTCACCAACATACGTACATTGTCTAAGCAAATCTTCACTCACGAAAGTGATTCATCCCTTCATCTTTAATCTTCCATAATTCCTAATGTTACCTTGGCCTTGTATTAATCACCTTAAAATTAATCATCAATCTAAAACTTATTCATAGTAGTGCATCAAAGGGTTTTGACATTGGTTATTTTTGACATTGTACTTCGATTTTCAAACCGAAGCATATCAAGACAAGATAAAAATGGGGTCTTTGGTCTTCAATTCTAAGTCAAAGCATAAATTTTGACATTGAGCTTCAATTGTCTCTAAAATCGAAGCCCAAAACAATAAAAAAATTTAAATAAAAAAAAGGAATAGGCTTCGGTTCTAAAAAACAATTGAAGCCTATTCAACTATAGGCTTCAGTCGGTTCTTTGGGCAACCGAAGGCTATTGTTGTATTTAAAAAAAAAAAATCATTGAGTAATTCCAACACTGTATTAAACAACTTGAAAATCAAACTAAATTAATTCCACCAAATGAACCAGAAACAAGCAGCATAGATAAAAATTGAGAACTAGTCTTGAAATATATATTTTCATACAAATTTCATGCTTTTAATATACATATACGGAAATAAATAAATCAAACATATCATCATATCATTTTTAGGGTTCAAAAGAGGGGAATACAAACCTTGGAACATAATCTTGAAAGATTCACTATAGAAAAACACCAAGCATGTGAGCTTAACCCTAGGCAGGGAAGTAACTTTTCTTAAAATTTAACTCTTGGCAGAAGAGTAGACTTCGATTCTTTCAAAGTCTATAGCTGCACAAATATTTACAAAAATACTAGTGACATTTCTAAAATTATTTGCATAATTATAGAATTTGGTTCTATGAAAAACCAAAGCATATATTAGTATAGGCTTAAATTATTTTATAACCAAAGCTTATAGTTATACAAATAATTTAAAAAATGTGACCGCGTTTTAAAATTTTTTTGTTTTTCTTAGAATCAAAGTTTACTAAACGATTTTTCAAATACGTTTTTTTGCACCAATGTCATGCTTAAATATTAACCTGATTTTAATTAAATAAGTACATATTTGTTGTCACTTCATATATACTTTTTGTCTCTTGATTATATGTGCAATTGGTAAATTGCACGTGTACTTTATTGATGGTATTTGACTAACATAAATATTTTACAAATTCAGTGGGTAAGGACATTTTCTTTTCATACCACAGGTCCTGTTATTCTTACCCAAATTTTATATATTATGAGCAACTCTATTTTTGTGTAGGTCCTGTCGTATACACTTTGGCTTCATCTTGATTTCAACTCCACCACAAGACAAAGCTATTGATTTCCATGTTCTTTGAAAGAGCTATTCTTTAATGCATGTGGTAATTCAACCACTCATTTTCTCCTCACACTTCATCTATATGCAATTGATTATTGAGGGAATAAGATAATGGTTATTTGTCCAGTTCATTAGGTCTTTTCTTAGATCTCCAATTATGTATTGTAATCTAACTATCCTTTTCACTTCTTTTTATTATGTGTGCAATGATTTTTTAAGTAAAAATATTTTTAACGAAAGATTTTAGTCTCTCTACTTTAAACTTTTGTCCTTGCGCTATTTTTTTTTTGAAAGATAAATTTTTATTCCGTTAGTTTTGTACTAAAAAAAATATTTTCACATAGGTTTATAAAAATAAAAATTATCACTGAATATTAAATTTAGTTATACCAATCATCAATAAAATATGAATCTAATGTATATAAAAGAGTGATATCACTTTTAATATAAATCCTTGTCACTGATCTTCTATTTTGTATATTCAAAATTTTCATTTTTACTTAATTTTTTCCGTATAAAGTGCAATGGTATAGTAATTCATTTAAGTAACAACTTGATCTCTTATTTAAGGTCAAATCATATTAAACTAAGAAATCATTAAATATGAGATACATTATAAATGAAACAATTATCATTAAAGAAAATTTATACAGAGAAAAATGACTCATATATGATCACAAAAATTTCATATGTAGGAAAACATGATATTTACAAGGAGAAAATCACTTTGGTTGACTTAGGTCTTAATTAATTGGTCGGTGAATGGGAGATTTGTGAGGTTGGCTGCAAATATATGGGACCTATGTATGACTTAATTAAGAAAGAAAGAAAAAACAATGTGCATCTTGTGTAAATCTAGGAGAGAAGCTAGCTTGGAGAAAAATTTCATACAAATTATCTCATATATTTGTCTTTCTGTGTTGTTTAACTAAATATCTATCCAGATGTCTGATCAAAGTCATACCCGAAATAAAACATGTAAATGTAATACTCATTAGTTCAACCAATGTCGTCTCTCAATGACCAAACTTTTCATTCAAAAAGCTTTTCAGATGCAATTCAACACAAGGGGGGGGGGGGTGGGCAGATTCACAATGTT
>Ga0214544_1002032_pt1 | contig 42678 bp, 19 predicted proteins | sample CNSS3metaG_FD_160074 | JGI IMG/M metagenome (GOLD analysis project Ga0214544, IMG submission 160074) | Root nodule microbial communities from cowpea collected in UCLA plant growth center, Los Angeles, California, USA - CNSS3 | ecosystem: Host-associated > Plants > Roots > Nodule | place: USA...
CGTTGGGTTTGGGGATGGGGATGGGGATGAATTTTTATTATGGGGATGGGGATGGGATCATGATACCCGTACCCGCCCCGCCCCGTTGCCATCCCTACTCCTGTGTTAAAATTTTTTTTACATCACTTCTATATAATGCATGATAAATATTATATGATTTAGTTTGAAAATAAAAATAATTTTTGAAATAATTTAAGATCAAAAATTTATTTAATTTTATAGAAAGTAGACGTGTATATACAAAATATAATGAATAACTCATACACTATTCAATAGTTAATCTTAAAAAATATATTACATTTGTTTAATAAATACATATTCCATCTCATTTATAAATAAAAAATAATCCACAATATCTATAGCACTCTGAGTCTCAATATTTATAGAAAAATTTAAATGCAATTTTTTTTATTTTCTTAGGACTAAATATGAAATTTGGATTTGATATTAAAATTTGTCTCTATTTTAAATCTTGATATATTTTTGTCTCCAAATTTAAAAAATAATGGATATAGTCCTCCTAATCCAATTGTATTAATTTTTTTTACATGTCAAACACATTTTATAATAGTATTTGAGTTGTTTTACTATTTTGACATGTTTTAACTCAAATGTCATCCTGGAACTCGTTTAACAAGTTCAAACAAAATTAACATTATTAGATTAAAATGATTATATCTACTCTTTTTTAAATTTTGAGGACCAAATTGAGATAAAGACAAACTCTAATTTTGCATGTGGGTTCATGGATTAAAAATATACTTAACCATTGTAGGTGTACACCTGTGATGGTTCCCAGGCTCTGCAGAGTTTGGCCTCAAGAAGTTATCACCCAATGACACACAAGGTAAATTCCCTTCGCACCTAGGACCAAACAAGTCCAATAACTAGGACCCCTTATGACTCTCACAACATAACCTATTATGCTCTACTTGAGTATGAATAGTTATTAGAGTTTAGGATACTTCCTTCTCGGACCTCCTCACGTCAAGGAATACACTAACAATACCATCACAAGGACTTTCTCCTTGAAATTCCTTAAACATCATTATCATCATACATGCTCACACAACAATTTTACCTTAAACTCATAACAATTCATAGTCATGACATAAATAAGTCCATCACAACATTTTCACATCAATTACTAATATTAAAAACAACCAAACAGTAGAAACAGGCAAAACAAGGCATCTAGTGCTCACCGCCATTTGCCTCGTAAAAACTGGCGATTAGTGGCATCATGCCATTGTTCAACTCCAAACCATTCAGAAAACTAACGCTCAGTGGTAGAGTTTTGCACTCAGCAGCGCTCTAAAGCCAAAATTATCCCAAAATGTAGTAGAGTTGGTGCTCAACGCCACCCTAGCGCCACGCAATGATGCACCAAATAACAACTCCATTTTATGATGTTGAGTGAACTTGGACTTGATCAGTTGTTCAAATTGATATCCTTTCCTCATTACAATGATTCAAAATAGTTTTACCACATGATAGAGTGTACCAACTTGTTCTATTGCTCAAATTCCAAATATCTCAATCAACACAAAATCCCACCAAACCATTTAAGCATCAATTCACATATATATATATATATATCATACAAATTCACATCAAAACATACACATCAACTCAGATTCATCAAACAATCCAAATTTCATTATCATGCAAAGCTACAAATTTATCAACCTCATGCACACCAAAAACTACTCTTACTTGACCAACTACCTCAAACTATAGGATGTTCTATCTACACATAAAAACATCACAAGAACGATCAACATCTACTGTTATGATCACTTATCAGTAGATACTCATATAAAAGATTAAAATGACATATGCAAACAAACAAAAAAGACTCACATGCACAGTGGCGGAACTATATGGTGACAGAGGGGAGCCACGACTCCCCCATTTTTTTTTTTTGAATTTTTTTTATATATATTTACATATTTTTTTAAATTATATTTATATATTATTTATATTAAATTTATATTATAAAATATTATAATACAAAATAAAATAAAAAAATTTAATAGAGACATTGATTTATAAAAGAGATTAGATTTTTTCTTTTTTTTTCTGACTATAAGATCTTTCTATTATGTAAATTATCGTGTGAAAAGAAATAAATACAAAGAGATAGATTGGAAAATAAAGGTTGAGAAACACATAGATTGAGATTGAAGTATACATTCTTGCATGATCTCTCACAGATCAAGATTAGTATCTTATTATGATTTATGTATATTAAATTTATTATTCTTTTTAGGATGTTTCTCCCAAATTAAGTTTATCTCAAATTAATATAAATCCTAATTATGATTTTAAAGATTCTTTTATGAAATTGGTATGAACCCTAATTATAATTCTTCCCAAATTATTATAAGCCTTAATTATGAAATTTAGGGATTTTGTGTTCTTCGGTGCCTATGGTATTTTTTTTAAAATTTTGAATTTATACAATGTTGCTTATTCAATTAAAGTGGTATGAGTTTTGTTATGTTTTGCACTGTGATAATTGTAATTTGTGAATATAAATTTTAGTTTTTCTAGATATGCGATAGGTGATAAATTTACATTAGAAAGATTATGATAAAAAGTAAAAAAATTAATTCTTTTTTTTTTTAAAGAGGAAGGTTTATGATAAAAATGAAAAAAATGCATTTACATTAACTGAACTTGAGAAATTTCATGAAAACCAAGAATTCAAGACAATAAAAAAAAATCTCTAAAGTTCTTAGAGTTACATATAATGAATTTAAAAATTCATTAGAACACGATCTGAGAAAAACGACCTCAAATTTGACAATACCACCAAATCAAATTGATGAGGTACGAAGGACTTATCTAAAATGATATTCATGGTTTGGTATTATGATATAATAGCGAATGATAGTAATATTTTTTTAAATTCTACTATTATGTGTCCTTGTTTTAAGCAAAGGAAATAAAGAGAAAAGATGAAGAGTCTTTTTTTTTTCTAACTAAAAACAAATTATATATAATAAATCTAATTTGGCACCCCTACATTTTTTATCCAAGTTTCGCCACTGCACATGCAACAAAAAAACAAAAGACCATGAAAAAGGACTGAAAATTAACTTACTTGAACAGAAAAAATGATCGGTCCAAATTGATATGCTCGCTACGATGATCACTCCTACGGCCTTAGATATTCAGTCAGGGGAATAGAGGACAAGAACTTCTAGAAAAAAGTCAAAGAGCTCTAAAAATGTAGTTTCTAGAGAATTGATATGTTTTCAAGTAGTAAAACATGATTATAACAATTCTATTTATAGTGAAATAATCGAGTCTCATTATTTTTAAATCATTATCAATATTAATTTTTAGGATTTTACACTATCAACCTCGTAAAGAATTTGCTTAACCATCTTTTATAGGATTAAACAAAATATTATAAAAAAGTAAAATCAATTTACATGAAATATATTTCAAAGATACTGTAAATTAATCGAAATAAGTTTGATTATCATTTACTCATACTAATATTAATTTTTCTTATATATGCAGAGCATCAAAAGGAAATTTATAAGTGCAAGTAAAAATGAATGTACAACAATAAAAAGTAAATCTGATTGCATACATAACTCAATTAATTAAGAGATAATTGGTTATTAAAATATCTGAACCTTGCTAGTACATAAAACTCTTAAAATAAACTGATATATATATATATATATATATATATATATATATATATATATATATATATATATATAACACATTAAAAACATTTATTAGTTAATAATGATTGTATTAACTTAAACGTCCGAGGTATCCCCTCCTAATTCAGACCCTTGCATGGAAGTGGAAGAGGTTCCAGCAATACCAAATAACAAAAAGAGACTCCGTCGACTTCAATAAAAACAATAATGAATTATAATATCTTAATCGACAATATTATAATTATAATCAAAATGTTTTATAGTAATATAATACATTTATTAAAATAATAATAAAAATGATGAAAAAGAAAGCTGCGTAGCAAGTTATACAATTTTATTTGTTTTTTATTTAATAGAAACATAACCTTGTTTTCCAAACTGTTTTGTTTTCATATTTGATTTTCGCCTCCACCAGTCACAGTCATAAATTTGATGTTGTAAAGTGTCATTCTCGGACATGTCTTAGAGAAATAGCTGAGTAGCATAATATCTGTGGGCATTCCAGTGGTGCGTTTTCGTATGTTACTGTGGAAAAAAAAGTACTACAGTACAATTAATTATTGGCTATTACAGTGAAAGAACAGAAAATATTTATTGTTGAAATATTTATGAGGGCAGGCATAATATTTACTTCCTTTTTCTTTCTGATTTCTTTTTCCGGCCATATTTCAAGTTGGTTAAGGTTGGACCTGCTTTTGTCAAAAATATTTTTCACATTCGTCGATTAGAATCGGGTCGTTGGATAACCTAATTAAATAATAAAAAAATAACAAGAAAAATATGGTGACGAAATGAACCAAAGCTAATGAATAATATAAAAAATTTAAAACCATGGAAATATATAAAATAAAGTTATGACAAAAAAAATTTAGAGAACAAATATTATACATTTTTTTTGACAGCACAAGTTATAAAATTAAACAACATAAAAATTTAAAATTTTCTAGAGTAATGTGGCGGCTTGTTTGGATTGTTTCAGGTTCTCATGTTGAAATTCAACGCCTAAAAATATGTAATTTGGTTTTTAATTTTATAAAATTCAAATTTAACCGATAATAAACCAAGCCAAATTTTGTTTGAGTCGAAGGATAAAAATTCATAGGATTCAATTGTGATTTTTTTTTTTTTCAAATTACTCTTTGACAATTTTATTGCTTCCCTTGTCATTTATCATTGTTATATTTTTGCACACACACCAACAAAATGGTATTGTGGAATTTAAGTATTCTTGTGCATGCAAACTTACTTTTAAAATGTTGGAATTACACTTTCAAAATTGTTGTCTTCATTATTAACAATCTTCCTATACTTATCTTGAACTATCAAACATATTATATTATTCTTTATAAGCGTAAATCAAATTATAACATGTTTCATATTTTTTACTACATATGCTACCTCTTACTTAGACCATATAATAGGAATAAATCAGACTTCAAATTACATGTTTGTCTGTTTTTTGGTTACTCTGTTAATAAGAAAGGTTTTATTTGTTTGCATCCTAGTGGTAAGATATATATTTCTCGTGATGTGTTGTTTGACGAAGATAACTTTTCTTATAAAGTACACCCAATATTTTTTTAACAATCTTTGTTGTCATCTCATATTTCTCTTCACTCACATCCATTCCTTTTATTGCTTCCCATGCCTCCATCTCACACTAATGAACCTAATGATCACCACACATCCATTATATCTTAAACTCCTCCATCAATCACTTATTCTCATGATATCATCACTACAACTAATAATCATTCTTCCTTCTCTAATAATGATGACTCACATGAAAATTCTTTTATATATGTTATTGCTTCTTCTACAAATCATGCTTCCACTCTCAATGTGCATCCCATGACGAGAAGAGCTAAGTCTGGTATATGAAAGCCCAAAGTCTGGACTTTCACTACTACAGACGTTGTGCCTCATTCTCCTCAGGTTGTCATTAACGATCCAGAATGGAAACATGTATGAATCTTGAATATAATGCTCTCATAAAAAACAATACATGGACTCTAGTTTATCCACCCCTAAGAGTGCACATTATCAATTGTTAGTGGATTTTTAAAAATAAATACAATCCAAATGTGTCCTTACAACGACGAAAAGCTCGATTGGTAGCTTGTGATTTCAATCAGGTAAAAGGAATTGATTACTTTGATACCTTTAGTCCCGTGGTTAAACTTGTGACAATTAGGGTCGTTCTCTCACTTGCCATATCTAATGCTTGGCATGTTCACCAACTAGACGTAAACAACGCTTTCCTAAATAGTGACCTTAATAAAATCGTATATATGGATCAACCTTTTGGTTTTTCCTCCAATTTATACCAAGTTTGTTGCCTAAACAAAGCCATTTATGGATTGAAACAGGCTCCTTGAGCCTAGTATAAAAAATTTAAGCAACACACTAGTGCATAAACGATGATCCATGTATATGCATAAATGGCTTTGTTTAAGCAACACACTTGAGCCTAAACAAAGCCATTTATGCATATATTAATTTACGTTGATGGTATTCTTATTATAGGTTCCTCATCTTACGCTATTAAGAATCTCATCACTACTTTAAGTAATTCGTTCTCACTCAAAGTTCTCAGAAGCCTCCACTAATTTCTTGGTATTAAGGCTCACTGGACACCTGATGGCTCATTACTACTTAATCAAACCAAATGTGTTCGCTAACTTCTGCAAAAAGTCAACATGGTCGATGCTAATTCACAACCTTCACCCATGGTCTCGTCACCTAAACTTATAGTAGATGACACTACAACTTTTCAAGATTAAACTCTCTTTTGGCAGGTTGTTAGTGCTCTTCAATACTTGATGTTCACTTGCCTGATATCACGTTTGTAGTTAATAAGGTCTCCCACTACATGCACAAGCCACAACTTCATCATTAGAAAGCTTACGTTACGTTATTGACACTCATTCCCATGGTCTTCATTTCACATCGTACAAAAATTTCTCTATCCATGCCTTTTCCAATGTTGATTGGGGTCAAAAATTGATGATTGCAAGTCAACCACCGAGTTATGTATATACTTAGGTTCTAACCTTGTCACCTGGTCAACCAAGAAACAACATGTTGTCTCTCGTACCAACACAGAGTCTAAGTCACGAAGCATTGCCGTTAGGAATGGCAACAGGTCGGGTACGGATAGTGCCTACCCGCAACAAAAAAGTCTGCTACCCGCCCTGCTACCCACGCGGGTACCCGTTTAAAAAAATACCCGCGGATACCCGTGGATATCCGTAAATATTTAAAAAATATATTTTATAAATATTTGAAATTAAATTTAAATAAAGTTACAAAAAAATGTAAAATAAAATATAATTTTAATTTTAATTTTAATTTAATCTAATAAAATATTATTTTTATTTTTATTTTAATTAAATTTAACTTAATAAAATATAATTTTAATTTTAATTTTAATTTTTTACGCGTAACGGATAGCCACGGGTACAGGTAGTATGATACCCGCACCCAACCCATTTACCCGTTTTTCGCGGGTAGCAAATACCCACGGGTACCAACCATCTGTCACAAACTTTATCCGTGGATACCCATGGATACGAGTATTTTTGTCATCCCTAATTGTCGTTGTTGCTACTGATGTTTCCTGGCTTTGTAACCTTCTCCTTAAACTCACTCTTCAACGAACCACTCCTACAATTTACTTCGAGAATCTTGGTGCAGTTCTACTCACCATAAATCATGCTATGCACTCCAAAACCAAATACTTCGCTCTAAATGTCCACTATATTCGTGATTCGTCTAAAAACAACTACATAATTATCATATACTCGTTCGTTATCAAATCGTCGATGTTTTCATTAAAGCCCTATCTGAGTCCTCTTTTATTCCTTTTCATGATAAACTTCGTGTTTCTACTTTAAAATCTCCTCCTAAGTTCAAGAAAAGTGTGTTAGGGATATATATATATATATATATATATATATATATATATATATATATATATATATATATATATATATATATATATATATAAAGTCTTATGCAATAAACTCTTTGTGATAGTTTTACGTTTCATGCTTTCTTCTTCCATCGGTTGCCCTAAACCTCACATTTTTGTACATTTACTTTTCAATCCATTTTTTTTTTCAAAATCATTCGAATTTTTTTTCTCACTCACTTGTGTACACTTATTCGAATATATTTTTTTTCTCACTCACCAACGCTCACATTCAAAACTTAATTTACTATCATTTTTCATCTTTCTTCATCTTCCTAAATATTTTTTTTACTTGAACTTAAACTCCAAATGTTAACTCTTGAATTCCCCATATTTATCTCATTTTTAAAAGTTGGTTATAAGATGAACGTTTTATGTCTTGATACATTCCAAAGTGCTTGTCTACATCTTCTTTGTTTTTGTTTAATTTTTAAATATCTTCAATACTTTATAGGATATTTTATTTCATAGCAAACACTAGTCAATTTATCAAGGATACAGTAGAAAAAAAAGGATTTTAAGCACCGCGGTTTCCTAAGATCTTTAAAGTCAAACATATTTTGAGGATTTTTTTATGTATATTCATGGTATTTGTCCAGGTAATATCTGTTTATTCTTTATATAAAATTTGTATTTTTTAACTTATTTTTTATTTATTTCAAATTATTTTTAAAAAATCAGATCTTATAGTATACATTTTTTATATTTTATTAATTTTTAAATATATTTGTTTATTTTTTATATCAAAATTGTATCTATAAACTTATATTATAAGAAACCATTTTTAAAATATATCTCTAACTTTCATTTTTGAAAATTTATTTAATCACTATATAAAATATTTCATTCTGATTATAAAAGGAATAATAACATTCTAAGACAAGTATGACTTAGATTATATTTATTGTTATCCACTGAGTAAAAATTGATAAGTAAGAAATATATTTATTCCTAATCATTCAAACATTTACTAAATAAATTATTTTATAAAAAATGGAAATCAAATTAACAAAAATATGATAAAATTAATTTTTAAATGTATTATGAAATAAAAAAATGTATGAAAAATAATTACGCATTTGGTTTTTTCTTAATGTATGAAGTGACCATAAAAATGGTCAAATGATTGAAATCTTTTTCAGTTTACATTTCAAAATTATTAATATTTTATTATGTATCAATATTTATGTGTAGTAATTTATTCTGAAGTATATTTCAAAAAGTAAACTCAATTTTAAGAAAAAAAAATAGTTGCAATGTATATTAACATTAAAATTATATTTATATATAAAATTATTACTTTTTATTATTAATGTTATCCATGAACAATAAATTGATAACTTATAAAGTAAATCTGTTAAATAATTACACATTAAACAAGTTTTTAATAATTATTTTAAAATTTAAAAAGTTTAAAAAATAATGGAAACCACTCTGTAGTAATTTATTCTGAAGTATATTTTAAAAAGTAAACTCAATTTTAAGAAAAAAAAATAGTTGCAATGTATATTAACATTAAAATTATATTCATTTATAAAATTATTACTTTTTATTTTTAATGTTATCCATGAACAATAAATTGATAACTTATAAAGTAAATCTGTTAAATAATTACATATTAAACAAGTCTTTAACTAACTATTTTAAAATATAAAAAGTTTAAAAATCAAGGGAAGCTACTCATATCAGAGCCAGGTTTCGATCCTGGGACCTGTGGATTATGGGCCCACCACGCTTCCGCTGCGCCACTCTGATTTGTTGTTGCTGTGAAAGATTGAGAAATATTAAACTTTGGTTTCACAGATGTATCTATATAACATGGTCACAAAGACATCATATGCCATTATTTGAGATGACAAATAAACCCATCTTCAAGGGTGTTGTCCAAATTCATACCTTTTTTGATAGAGAATCTTCGTATTGATTGAGTATAGGTAGGAGTGATAAAATAGGTTAAGCCTAATGGGCCAGCCCGTTAGCATGTGTTAAAAGGGACGGGTTAGGTTAAGGATTTCAACCTGTCAGCCCGTTTTGACTCGTCCCTTCCGTCAACTTGATGGGCCAAAATAAAGGTCAGTCCGTCCTGATCCGTTGTTCCATTTAAAAAAAATAAAAAAAATAAAAGTAATTAAAAAGATTATTTTTTTTATATTATATTTTTTAAATATGTAAATATATAATAGCATTATAATTTAAATCATTAACACCTACAAATTAAGTTTCAATTATTAGTTATAATTGAATAATTTAATATGTAAATTTAATAATTATTTTAATTTATCTAATTAAAAACATTAACTAATCAATTAAAAATTTTAAAAATATTTTATTTCATTAAATATGCCTTTAATAATATTTTTTATGTAAATATAAACAGTTTTTAAAATTAAAAAACAAAAAACAAATTAAAAAAGTTTAAAAAAAAGAAAAAAAAGTGGACGGACCAGCCCGGTCTGGCCTGTTAGCCGGTCCAATATGGGACGGGTTGTGATTATTGAACCGTTTCATTTTTACGGGCCAGTCCGGCTCAACCCAGTTTTTATGGGCAACAGATGGGTCGGGTCAAAATGGGCTAAACTCACCTGTTTTGCCACCCCTAGGTATAGGTATGGATATGGAGAATTCTCAACTTTTTCAATTGAGTACAGAGATGAGTATGGGGATATACATATTCGCTCCGTCTCCGTCCTCATCCTCATAATACCCGTCCTCGTTTAAATTATTAAATTTTCAACACATTTAGTTAAAAAACCTTATATATATATATATATATATATTACTACTTTTTGTTTCTTCTAATTATTTGGTTTGTCATGAAATTCATTTGCATCTTCAATATATTTTTTATCTTATTATAACATTTATGTAATTATGTTCAAATGATGTATGTCAATTAAATATTTTTTATGTCTCACATTTGAATATTTCTATTTCTATTATTTTTTATTTATTGTATAGTTTTCTTTCACATTTAACACTCTCAACTTAAGTGTTTAATAGCTCAAACGTTTCATATTTACAAGGTAATATAAAAAATTCATCTTCTTTACTCTATTATTATTAATTTTTGTTTCATTTGAAAAACTCTTTCGTTTTGCTAAAATTTTTTTCTTTATTTCTTAATCATTGACTATGTTGATATTTAAAAAGTTTTTTTAAATCTCTTAGGTATTTTTCATCTTATCATATCTTTAATTATACATTTATTTTCTTTTTTGTGATTTCATTCAATAATTTTTGAAATTGTTTTATGACATATATTTCTTAATTATACATTTGTTTTTTTTTTTGTGATTTCATTTAATAATCTCTGAAATTATTTATAAGACACACATTTGATAAATTTTTAATATTTTTATTTGTTGTTTATTTTGATCATGTAGAATACTATTTTGATATATTTTATATAATTATTTTTTATTTTCTAACTCATCATTATCAATCATAATGTAATTGTATCACTATATTATATAAATAAATTTTATTTACTATAATAAAAATTTAATGTAACTGCTATGATTTTTTTTATCACCATCAAATATATATTGAACTTCAAAAGATACAAAATTTATGTTAAAAATTTATTATTGTTACTTTAATATTTGTTCTTTGCGGAATTTTGATCATGTATTATCTCTTATTAATGTATAAAAAAAATATTCATTAGAATTTAAAACATTGAACTTTTAAAATATATTTTAATTTGAATATTTGTTTTCTTTTTATATTATTTTATAAAAAAAAATTAATTAATATTAAAATAATAAAAAAATGGGTACGTATGCGTACAAAAATATACTCGTTGTCTAATAAAAATGTAGATAAAACAAAAATTTAATATCCGTTGAGTTTTACTGTAAAAATAAATATGAATTTTTTTTATAAAAGCAAACATGAAATAGCGAAACATGTTATCATCCTATATATGTTTCTTTGTAATGTCCCATGATTATTGTTAATTAAATAATAATCACTACATTCCTACCACGTCTCTTCAGAACATGAATGAATATCTTCTGACCCTTTCAACATTAACGTCTTGTACCATAACTTTTGTGGTCTTTTTTTCATCTCACGATATTCGATTTCAAACTGTTTTACGGAACACGACACCATCAATGAAACCTCTCTGATGTAGTATGCTGTAAGTTTCCGCGTTTTCTCCTTTGTTTATACAGAAGTGGGGTACGCGGCTAGCTGCTAGAATCATCTTTGTACTCAAAGTCTTTAATTCTCAGAACTTTTCTGGTTAAAAAACAAGAACCCTAAAAATGCCAAGGCTAGGTGCAAACAAAGTCTGCTACAAACCAATGGATTGACCAAAAACCAGTTCACACAATCTATTAATCAACTGTTACTATTTATATACTTTTATTTTGTTGGAAATTCCCCATATATAAGTAATGTAAGGTGTAAATTTTATTTTACAAGTTATTTTTTTAAGATTGTGTTAGACTTAAAGTCCACTTATTAACATGGTATCATATCTAAAAATGGATCTTTGTAGCTATGACCCTCCAAAAATTTAATTTTTTAAAAAATATATTTCTAAAGTTTTTAAATTTAAAAAGAATTTTTTTTAAAGTTTTTATTTTTTAAATATATTATATTGATGGAAATTAAATTAGATAATTTCTTTTATAAAGTATAATATTTAATGTTAATAAATAATAAAATATAAATTAAATATAATAAAGAATAAAATCAATTATTGAGATATTTTTTATGTTCTCTCTCCTTCTAAGTTTCTCACATTTTTTTCATTTATTTTTCACACTTACATATTTTCTTTTGTTTTTTTTAAAGAAAAAAAGTTAAACACAAATTCTTTCTTTTTGTTCTCTTCCTTTTCTAAAGATAAAAAAGGTCACTTTCTTTTATCTCTTGATAGTGAAATATTAGTTTAATAGTTAATATTTTTTTCATCTTATAAGTCTTTTGTATATTTATTATTTATGAATATAGAAAAAAAATTATGTATTATATGTTTTTTCATAACTTTTTTTAATTCTGATTCGATTATAATGTATTTTTTCTTATAGTAATTATGTCTTTCAATTCCGGATTAAAATTTTATAAATTATTTTTAGTCTTAAACTTTTATTTTTTAAATAGGTATATTGATGAGAAATAAAATAATAAATTAATTTTTGTTAAAGTGATAGAAGGAAAGATATTGGTGAAGATGAAAACAAGACAAATTTACTTTTTTACTTATTCAAGCATGATACTAATTAAGAATACTTCTTTATCCATTTCTTAATATTCAAAGAATTATAGGTGGGAGACTCATATTAATTCTTTGGAACTTATATCTGAAAAACGTTTTCAAATGTAAGAGTATCCAATGACCGAAAGGGATGAAATTATAAAAGTTTATTTAAATGAATTTTATATCAAATACAACGTCAAAACTATCAGTTTTATAAAGAGAAACATACAAAAGATTCAATACTAAATTATATATAATTTTGTTATATTAGTGACAATGATTAAATATATAAATTTTAAATATAATATTTTGGTCATTTCAAATTTTTTGGTCAAGATCCGCTACTGATCAAGCCATTATTTAAAAAGCCTATCCTAGTGAAATTATTGGACATCCTATTTCACCCGCTATCGGGCCACTAACAGACCACCCGTTTTTATACCTATGCACGATATGTATATACCTCATTGTGAGGAAGTGTGTTAGAAGTCCCACAACGATTAGAGATGAGACAATATGGAAGTGCAAATCTCACCTTATGAATCAGTTTTTGAGATTGAATTAGACTTAGAAATCATTTCTAACGAATTTTATTAATATCACTCATATGTTGACCGTAGATGTACTACAATAAATTCTTCTTTTGACTCTTCTACAATCTTGAGCACGTAGTTTTTTTTTAATGTTATTTAATTTAACTTTCAGTTTTTTAAGCAACTTAAGAAAATCGTTTCACGTATGTTTAAAAGATTGGTCTGACGGTAAACATGAGAAAAATCTATCACTATAATAAATACAGTAGTAATCTAATTATTTATTACTTTTAACTTTTAATGTACTTGTTTTCTATAAACTAGAAAAATTATATTTTAATTTTTATTCTTTATTTTCTGATGTGATTTAATATGGATCATTAATTATTTTAATAATTTAATACGGATCATTGATTTTTTCAAAGAAAAAAATAAAAGTATATTAATCATTGGTTCACATTAAATTATATCAAAGAATAAATTATGAGAGTCAAAAAATAAAGTCATAGAATCATTGTTTCAAACTAAAATACTTTTCATGATTTCTTTTTATGTTTCTTTTCTGTTTCCATTTCAACCCAATTCAAATTATATATATATATATATATATATATATGTATGTATATATATATGTATGTATATATATATATATATATTAAGAAAAAAACAACATAACTTATAAAAAAAAATTTATCATATAGAATATCAATTTCAAATGCAATAATCATTTATTAGTAAGTTGTACCGTGAAGGGCAAAGACGAGTTGATCTTGGTGTTCTACATAATCTATGACATTAAAAGAAGATTAAGATAATTAATTGTTGTTTAGAAAATCTATATCAGGTCACACTTATGACACCTAGATCCATGCAAGAAAAAAAATTCATACATGTATTATAAACATTCATGAGATACAATATCTGATCCACTCATTATAAAGTGACCTTATAAACTCATCGGTTGAGGAATAACGAGACTGAACGAAGAAGACATATTCGCACAAACTCATCTAAAAAGTATTAGCTACGAAGAATGAAGACATAGTAGAAGCTAAGTTAACATGTGTGTTCGGTGAGAACATCTAGACCTTGTAAGAAGAGTAGTGGAATTGTACCAAGTTTTAAACTATATAAAATATAACAATCAATATAATATAATATATATAATTGATGAAATAGACATTAATAATAAAAAAATTTAAAGTAAATTATGAAAATACTTGATAAAGAGAATTAACAAAATACATAAATCAAATAAGTAAGATGGACTAAATAATTCTATAAAAAATAATTTAAAAAATATAATTAATAATAATAATAATAATAATAAATATATTAAAAGTATATTACAGTTCCATTTGATTTGATTTGATTTGAGTTTATTCTAAAAATTCAAATGAAAACTAGACCTAAAAAAGTTGAAGTTACTTTTATTTTTTGAATTATTATTTATTGGGATGGGTTCTCATGGTTCCCTTTTGAACCGCTCTAATTTTGATAGAATGTAGACATGCGACCCGTGTCTGGCTTGGTTAAAAGGGAAGCTACTATTTGTAGCGTGAATTAAACGTACGTTTAAAGGTTTCAACGGATCCTTGATTTTGTGAGAATATTAAATTTTTGTAGGTTATTTTAGTATGAGTGTTTCATGGATCCTTGATTAATTAAAATATGTAAAAAAGAAAAATGACTTACGTAATGAAAACGACGTTGTTGGTTGCTGAATTCACGATGCGATAGAGATTGAAATTGAGAAGATATGAAAGTCTGAAATAAGGTGAAGAAGCCTGAAACTTTGATAGTATAGTAGCTTGACCGTTATGTTGGATGAGCAAAAGACGTGGCCATGGTAAGACGTGGCCATGGTAGTGTGTGATCTTTGAGTCCAAATATGCATGCATGAAGACACATGCACAATGCTGCAAACCCAGAACACGATAATATTTGTGCTATGGGATATCAATTTATTGGATTTATACTGATTTATTTGAAAAAAATAAAAATAAGTTTTTTATGGACTCTCAGTTTTTTCTGCAATTTAAATATGCAACCCTTGCATCAGATTTGTTTAGAGAAAAAGAAAAAATAGAATGAGATAGAAAGAAATTGTGAGTATATCTGGTGAGAAGCTACCAGAGATATTGAAGAAGAAACAAGAAAATGTTTTATTCCTCATCTCATATATATTGAGGTTCTCTCTATTGTTTATTTAGAGTAACCATAGAGTTTGTTATCCACCTTGACAAAAATAATGCTCTGTTAATACTTGGAATTTTCAAGAAAACTTATGGTGTATCCATTAATTTTTATTAGTGGAAGTTTGTATTGGACGACAAGGTCCCGTAGATTTTTCCTCCATATTAAGATTTTTCTACGTTAAAAGTTTTGGTGTGTCTTGGTTTCTCTTTTATCTATTTTATACATTTTATTATTTGCATATTATTTATTTAGAGAAGATTTAATCTGGGTTTTGCTTCCGTACTTGGTTATTTGTTATTTTTGAGATCTTTCCAACAATATTAATATATTTAACCTGCTAAAGAATTATTATTTTATTCTAAATTTTATACTGCATAATATTTTACTACAAATTCCACCAATAAAAAATTATCATCATCGACCTCTAATTAAAAATAAAAGATAAAGAGGAAAAGTTTGGCAATAGTATGTGAAAATGAGAATTGAGAACAACCAACTTATTGGCCCAGCGTGAAGATAACATATATATGGATTACACATCGAAGAAAACGACTGATGAAAATAATTTCATTGCATCTGGTCCAGGCTTTGTTCATCCTTTTGTAATACAAGCCTCATAAATTAAATTAGGAAAATGTTCCTCCAACTTCAATCATATTGCATCCAATGTCAAGGACAAAACCTGATAAAGTAAGAAAATCATGTTCTAATAAAGTTATTTTCACTATTCACTAAGCATATAAAAAACATAAAATTAATTGAAAAAATATATTTTACCGGATGAAATGCAGGGATTAGAGTGTCCCATCCTCTCTTTCTTCGTCAACACCCTCACGCGCTCTCTTCGCTTTTGTAATATCGAGGATAAATCTTGTTATTATAAGCAATTTTCCTGTGATGTTCTTACTCGAAAGATGTGTGCTATTGAACAAGTTGTGAAACTAGAAAGTCTCTTCAGTAATTTACACCGAAAGCACTTTCCATTTGTGTTGTATTTTTTAATTTTAACTAATTTACTTTTAGTGGTAATAAATTAGATTTAATATGTATATTTGTTTTAATTTTGTATTTGTTCTTTGTTTTAGTTATAATTTTTTTTGTGTGTAAATATTATTTTTTATTGACTTAAGTTACATCGATTCTTCATTTTCAAGATTTTAAAATTGTGAACACTCAATTTCGTTAATATGAATAAATTTATTTTTGAATAAAATAAAGAAAAAATAAAAAATATTTTTTCGTTAATGATAAATAAAAAAAGATGAAATAAATTTTTTTTAACGATTTTTCAAACTTTAATTTTAGCAAAAAAAACATGAGAGATGAATAAAAGATAAAAAGGAATAAAAAGAACAAGGAAAAACTCATTTGTTTTTAACTATCACATCCCTTCTTATTAATCCAACAGTCCAACATATTTTCGTTCTCACTTTTTACTTTTATATCCTTTGTTCATAATAAAATAGTGATATGATTTTAATTATTAGAAGCAATGTCTCTTCTAATGTAGAATCAATATTATTGATGATGATTGATATTATACTCTGATTGGCTGTGATTCGGTTCCCGTAATGTGTTACTATTAGTGGCGGATCTTGATCAAAAAGTTTGAAGGGGCCAAAATAATATACTTAAATTTTATATATTTAATTATTATTACTAATATAACAAAAACATATATAATTTAGTATTGAAATCCTTATATGTTTTTCCTTAAAAAAATTATAGTTTTCAAATTGTATTTGATATAAAACTCATTTTAAATAAGTTTTTTCAATTTCATCTCTTTCCCCGGATATTCCCATATTATAATAAGTTCCAAAGAATTAATATGAAACATTTCGCCTATAATTCAAAAAAATTAATATGAAACTTTTCACTTATAATTCTTTGAATCTTAAGAAATGGTTCTCTAATTAAACAATTGAATTCCTAGTGTCATGCTTGAAAATAGGTGAAAAAGTAAATTTGTAATGTTTTCATCTTCAAGGGTATCTTCCCTTTTATCACTTTTAAAAAATGAATTTATTATTTTATTTTTCATCAATGTACCTATTTAAAAAAAATTAAGACTAATAATTTATCAAAATCTAATTAAAAATTGAGAAACGTAATTACTAAAAAAATGATAATCAAGTCACATTTAAGAAATGGTTATGAAAAAATATATAGTACATAACTTTTCTTTTTATATATTCATAAAAAATAAATATAAAAAAACTCATAATTAGTGGAAGGCAATAGTGAGATTGGGAGAGGGGGAAACGTGAAATTTATTGCAAATCTTAACCTAATTTTTGTTAATTAAGTGAAGTATGCATGGGCCATCCGGCGCTACCAATTGAGGCATTATGAGTCAGCCATTCGACGTCACCTGTTGATTCATCACGTTGACTTATTTTTCTATTATAATTAATATTCGTAGAGTGGGTTGTATGTTGGTTTAATCGACGCCCTTTGCATTCTCACAACGGCTAACACCATTTTCATTTTTGAAAGTTACACAGTAACATTCTTATAGTAAAGTATGAGACACTATTAAAGACTGAACTTGCCAATTTGGCATGACTAACATTGAAGATTATAAATGGAGTTTTAAGAAGGTGATGTGTCAAGCTACTTGTATTTCTACAACTTTGATTTTTGAGTTGTAATAAAATTTAAAGAATTAAATATTTTTTCTCCAAGCTTTTATAAACAATTGCTTTTTATCTCTAACATAAATTGTAAAGAATTTAGTTCATAGAAAATCATGTAAAATATTTTCTTCAACAAACAATATATGAAGTGTTTTTCTATGAGACAAAAAAAGTTTCATAATAAACTATAATGTAATTTTTACATGTCGTTTGTTAAAAAAAGATGTTTTACATCAATTTTGTAAGTGTTTGAACGAAATACTTTATATTTTAATTCAAAGATGAAACATAATTTTTTATGTCAATTTTAAGACGAAAAACATGTTTAAATTTAATTTAAATATATAAATAATTTAACATACATATAGAGGTGTCAATTTGGCCCAGCCCACAGGACTTGACCCTGGTCCATGTGGACTAGGGTCAAAAAAGCTCACATTGAAAAAAAGCCTCCAACAAAGAAGCCCACAGGGTCAAAAACCCTACAAAAGCCCTGTGGGCCAGGGCCAACCCATGGGCTTTCACCTTCCACATTAAAAATATATTATTTTTTAAAATATATTACTATTTGTGAGACAGGCCCAACGAACCGGACAAGCATAACAACCTGAATAGGTCGAACGACCCGGACCTGCTCGACGACCTCGACAAGAACGACGACTTGAACGGGCTCGATGATCCAAACAGACCCAACTACCCGGATGACCCGAAAGGGACCGACGACCCAGACGACCCGAACAGGCCCGACAACCAGGACAACCCGACAACACAGACGGGCCCGATGACATGGACGGGCCCTACGACCCAACAGGCCCGACGACCAGGACGGGCCCTACACACCAAAAAAGCCTGACGACCCGGACAAGCCCGACGACTCGGACAGGCCCGACGACCCATATGGACTCGATGACCCGGACGATCCCTACGACCCAAACGGGCCCGAAGAACGAGACAAGCTCGATGACACGGACGGGCCCGACAACCCGGATGAACCCGACAACCCGAATGGGCCCGACGACCCGGATAGGTCGGATGATCCAGACACGCCCAACGACCCGAACAACACCTACGACCCGTATGGACTTGACGACCCTGACAAGCCCTACGACCCAGAAGGGCTCGATGACCCATACAGACCCGACGACACGGACATTCCCAAAAACCCGGGCGGGCCCGATAACCTGGATTGGCCCTACGATGCAAACAGCTCCGATGACCCAGACGGGCCCAATGACCAGGACGAACCCGATGATCCAGGCAGGCTCAATGACTCGAACGGGACCGACGACCTGGACGGGCATGATGATCCATACATGCCAACGACCGGAACAAAATCATCCGTGTCGTTGAGGCTGTCCGGGTTACCGAGCCCATCCGGGTCGTTGGGCCCGTTTGGGTCATCGGGCACGTTCGGGTCGTCTGGGTCGTAAGGCCTATCCTAGTCGTCAGGTCCGTTCTGGTCATTGAGCATGTCTGGGTCGTAGGGACCGTCTGGGTCGTAGGGACCGTCCGGGTCGTCGTGCCCTTTCGGGTCGTCGGGCTCATCCAGCTTGTCGGGCCCGTCCTAGTCGTTGGGCCCGTCTGGATTGTCGAATTTCGTTCAGGTCGTTGGGCCCATTCGGGTTGTTGGGCCCGTTAGGCTCGTCGGGTCTGTCCTTGTCATCGAGCTCGTCCTGATCATCGCACCCGTCCAGGTCATTGGGCTCGTTCGGGTCATTAGGCCTTTCTGGATCATCCAGCCCGTCCGGGTTGTTGGGTCCGTCCGAGTCGTCTGCGTCGTAAGGCTCGTCCAGGTCGTCGGGCCCATTTCGATTGTCGGGTTCGTCCGGGTTGTCGGGCCTGTCTGGGTTATCAGGCTCGTCTTGGTCGTTGGGCCCATCCTTGTCATTGGGCCCGTCCTGGTCATTGGGCCCGTCCGGGTCATCGAACCCGTCTGGGTCATCAGACCTGTTCAGGTTGCTCGACTTGATCTTTCACTCTGGCTTAATGTAGTATTATTTGGGGGGCTAACCCTCCTTAGCCCTAGTCCTAACCCACTAGAGAGGGGGCTTTGGGGGTTGGGGCTTTTTTTTGGCCCCCTCATTTTAGGAACCCCCAAAAAGAGACTTTATGAAGAGTGGGTCAGGACTGACCCATGAGTTAGGGGCCAAATTGACACCTCTACATACATATATGTATGTCAATATTGCGAAGTTTTCCTTAGCCGAAAATATTTATCCCACTTGATAAAATTTAACTCAATATCCTTTTGTAGATTAACGGATGACAGTATTAATAAATTAGTTTTAATGTCCACTTTGTCGTGAGATTTGTAGGTAAAGTGGCAAAGTTTCATTTAATGGATTAAATATGATTTTTTTTCCTTTAACTTGTATAACTTACAGTGAATTTAGTTCTTTTAAATTAAATTTAATAAATAAGAATTTAAAATGTTAAATAAATTTAATAAAATTTAATTAAAATAACTAAATTTATGTATTTTTTAAAGATATGAAACTAAATTTGTCTAAAATTTAAAATTTTAAAGAGTGATTAATTCTAATTTTATGTAAAATTTTAATTTTTACGAATAAAAACATATTTAATATTAAAGTCATCACATTCAAGATTTTGTTCTTTTCTAATTTAATGGTAATTGAGAAAGAGTTTTCGATGACTTAAGAAAAGAGGATATTTATAAATTTCAACTCCCAACCAACATCAAACTTTTGAAAATACTTAAATGAATTTCGTAGTCGAGACTAAAGAATAAAAACGACTTAAAAGAGTGAATGGAAAGAAGAAGAAAGATATTTATAAATTATTTTGGATCTTTAATTGTTAGGAGAGTGACTATTGCGCTTAGTTGAAGAAGCAAATATGCAGAACGGAATATTTAGTTGTGTTGTGTAGAAAGATTGATCCCAATGATGTTATGAGAGGAACCGTGTGTGGACCAAGCAGAGAGCACCTTATGAAGAAGTGTCTGGGTTTTGGGTCCAACACAAAGATTTATATATATTTATATTCTGTGCGTTTAGTGGTAAGAAGAGGAATAAGGAGGCAAGAACGACGTAGAAGATAAAGTTTTATAATGTTTCACAGGAGTCAACGTCCATGTCCTTTCCTTCCTACGGAATACGTGGAATATCTGTCACTACATAAAATATGCAAACACAGAACAAAGCGTGGACATTGTTTTATTGGCTCTCTAAATCAAAACCAAAATATTAAAACATTAAGCATTAAAATGGTTCATATGCTGCAAATTTTCCAAAACATTTTCCCACCCTCTTGTCTAATCACCTTTCTTTCTGCCGGCTTCTCCTACCCCACTCTGCAAAATAACAACAATTAACAATCTCTGTCAAATAAAAGAAATTTGACGGGATCAGCTTCATTTTCTTTTTAATCTTTTCTTCTTTCATTTAACTTTGAACAAAGTACCAGAGTGGAATCCAATTTTTGCCGTCCTTCTAGTGCTGGAGAGGTCAATATTAAAAAATTTGTCTATTCATAGCAATAATTATAAGTTGGTGTTTTTAACTTGTTTTTATTCTGTCTAACTTAGAAAATTTCACGAGTTATAAATGGAGTAGGACGGACTCACAAACCAACTTGTGTTTTTCTTTTTTAAATGAATAATAATAATTTTTTTATATAATATTATTTAAATAATATAAATCTGTGATAATATTTTAATTCAAAATCATTAATATTTATCAATTATTTTTCAATTATTAACTATAACTAAATAATTTAATATGTAAAGATAATAATTATTTTCAATTAAATATATATTTCAAAAATCACTTTGGATTGGGAAAATCTAGGTATTTCTTTAACAAAAAAACTAAACACTAATTACGTAAAATATAAATATTTGAAGATTCATCTCTCTTAACCTATTTTAATTACACATGTCTAGTATAAACTTCTAATTATGTTTTTAACCACAAAATAAATACTCTAGATTAATTTTGGCTCAAAATATCAATGGACAAATCTTATGATAATTGACTAGAAATTACAACACACAGCAATGATATAAAAGAGGGTTAAATATGTATTTGATCCCTCAAGTTTTAGTTAAATTTGGAATTAATTTCTTTTTAAAACTTTTGACCAATTTAGTCCTTCATTTTTTAAAATGCGTAAATTTAGTTATTTTAATCAAATTTTGTTAAGTTTATATGACATTTCAAACTTATTTCATGATAATATTTGAATTATTTATACCGTTTGACACATTTTTGTTTCAATGTTAACTCAAATATTATCATAAAATGTGTTTAAAATGTTAAATAAACTTAACAAAATTTGGTAAGAAGGACTAAATTCACGCATTTTTAAATATGAAGAACCAAATTAGTATAAAATTTTAAGAAGAGACTAATTCCAAAATTCATTAAAATTTGAGAGATAAAAAAACATATTTAACCCTATACAAAATAATACTTGTTTTTAGGAAAGTATAAAAAAAGGTCGTTCCTGTTAAAATTATTGATATCATACACGACCTGCTCATTAAAGGAGGTTGGTCAAGATATAATTAATGGGTGAGTTTTTTTTTTTTTTTCCTTTAAATCTTTTCATCGAATATTTTTTAGATGCTTGTTAAATCTTTTCCTAAAAAATAGTAAAAATAGAAGTTACAAACATTTTTTTATTTTTTTATAAATGTAGCTTATTATCATTTAATATAAATGTGCGCGAAATATGTTTTAAAATACCCGAAATATATATAGTTTCTGTTTTTTGAAAGGATCACTTATTTTTTAATCAATACTTTTAAAAATATTTTATTTTTAAACTTAAATCGACTGGTCCAATATTTTTAGGGTAAATCGTATAAAATATTAAATACGTGTTTTCTTATTTCTTTAAAATTAAATATTTCTTTTGAATCTGCTCTTAATAACGGGGTAGAGCGCGAATCGCGATTTTAATAAGTGAATTTTGTAATTAAAAATAATTTGGTTATATATTTAAGGTATAATTATTAATTTGGTCTCCCAATATTTTGAGTAAGTTTAATTTGGTCTCTAAATTTTTGGAAGGTTCAATTTGGTCACTAGATTGTTGGAAGGTTCAATTTGGTATTTTATTTTTTTAAAGTGGTTCAATTTAATACCTCTCGTTATATTACGCATAACATCGTTTCTACCATGGTGAGTTGTCATGTCACTATGGTGGGTGAAGTTGTTAATTGGGTTGGTTTGTTTGTTGGGTATAGTTAGTGATGTCAAAAATATTCGTACCGTGGGTATCCGCGGATAAAACCCACAATGGGTAGGAAATGAATATTAAAAATGGATACCCGCTACCCGTGGGTACGAGTATTTTTGATACCCGCATGTTAACGGGCAAGTACGAGTATCATAGTATCTGTACCCGTGGATACCTGTACCCACTAAACTTTAATTCACAAAAATACCCTTATATATAAGCTGCACAGTCTTCATTCTTCCAACTTCAAGTATTGGTACGTTGTCTTCTTCCAAGTACATCCCTTGACATTTTTCCCTTTTCCTTCTTTGAAATTGGGCATATACATCAAACCATATATAGATAGTGACGTTTATGGTATGCTTCTTGTCTAATGATGGAATCAAAATAAGAATAATTGGCATGTGACAGTTGAGGCTTATTATTTGATTATTTTTCAGGAATCAATCGGAAAAAGTGGACTTATTGATCAAAACACTAATTAAAGAATTTTCATTCTGTTGAACGTTATTTTATATTTATTTTTATAATTATTTGGACTTGTATGAACTTGAGTTAGTTTGAAATTTATTTAAAATTTATGACAATGATGTATTTTATTTTATTTTATTTGAATTTATGATTAAATATTTATTTTTTAAATAATTTTGTAAATACCTGCGGGTACTCGTGGATATCCGCGGGTATGAAAAAAATAGACGGATACCCGACGGATATGGATAAGGGTATGGGACGGATATTTATCTAGCAGGTAGGGTATGAGGGAGCTACTACCCGTACCCTACCCACCCCGTTGACATCCCTAGTGTAGTTTTAGTTAACATCATTTTAATCTCTCTATTGATGTTTTCTTAATAAGTGTAGTCAGTATAGTACTTAGATTAATTTGTTGGACCGTAACAATTCATGATCGTACAAACGACATTAATTGAAACATAACGAAAAGTACTCAACTGATCCACTCTACAGCATAAAGATACCAAATAAAACTTTCAAAAAATTCAGAGCCCAAATTGAATCAACTAAAAAATTGAAAGAACAAATCAATAATTATACATATATCTAACTACCGTTATGTTCAGATCATCTCGGGTAAGTTTTTCATGTATTGCTAGTGTTAACGACTAAAATATATGTTTAACTTTTTTAAAAATAAGTCGAATTTTTAGAATGACGAAAATAATATAAATTCTTTTAATATATATAACATTTTAGGAATTTTAGTGGCACCCATAACATATTTCTCTCTGAGAAAGGCCAAAATAAAATAATCAAATTACATTTCTCAACAAAGCAATTATAGCACCAAATTGAATTCGGGTCTCTATTGAGATTTCACAAATTTATATATCATATAGCACACTAAAGTGAGACCAAACACTGAGTCTTCAAATGTCATAAGATCATAAATACACATAATAATATATGACAACAGAATATCCATGTCCCGTGACACACCAGTAATTCGCACTCTACCGCTGATCAAATGTATTGATTTCAACATTAAGATTTTTATTAAAAATATCTCAATCAAAATACTACAATTTTTTTTTTTATAATTAATGACTTACAATAAATACTTGATAACTAAAAAAATATAATCACTTTGACTATTTTTACTAATTAAGTATTGGTTCCCGTAAATAATTATATTCATTTACTATTTATTTATCAGAGTTGATTAAATGTTTGTGAATTATTCAGATATAAATAGGTTAAAATACCTTTTTTGTCCCAATTTTTGTCAAATTTTTTCAAATAAGTCTTAATTTTGGTTTTGTATTCAAATAGGTCCCAATTTTCGTCAATTTTGTTCAATTGGGTCTTTTTTTGCTAACACTGTTTAAATAATTAATGGCCATGAACAGTGACGGCCACGTGTCACTTCGTGGTTTTTTTGAATTTTTTTGAATTTTTTTTAAATTTTTTGAATTTTTTTTGAATTTTTTTAAAAATTTTTAAATTTTTTTTAAATTTTTTTTAAATATACACGTGTCAACCTAGGAGCGTGCCACGTGTCACTTCGTGGTTTTTTTGAATTTTTTATTTTATTTTATTTTAATTTCTTTTGAATTTTTTTGAATTTTTTTTAAATGTCCACGTGTCAACCCAGTAGTGTGCCACATGTCAAAGTCAATATTCTATATTCAATTTGGTCCCTATATTTGTTATTTTTGTTCAATTAGGTCCTAATTTTTATTAACATTAACCAATTTGGTCCCTATTGAAGATGTGAACAAATTTAATTTTTATATCAAAGTTATAATGATGTGAATTTTAATATATTATATAAAAATATTTAATAAAAAATGTGAATTTTAATTTAAAAATTAAATTTGGTTTTAATTTGGAGAGGGACCAAATTGGTTAATGTTAACAAAAATTAGGACCTAATTGAACAAAAATAACAAATATAGGGACCAAATTGAATTTAGAACATTGACTTTAACACGTGACATGCTATTGGGTTGACACGTGAACATTTAAAAAAAATTTAAAAAGAATTTAAAAAAAATTCAAAAAAAATTCAAAAAAATCACGAAGTGACACGTGGCACGCTCCTGGGTTGACACGTGTACATTTAAAAAAAAATTTAAAAAAATTTAAAAAAATTCAAAAAAATTCAAAAAAAATTCAAAAAAATTCAAAAAAACCACGAAATGACACGTGACCATCACTGTTCATGGTCGTTAATGATTTAAACGGTGTTAGCAAAAAAGGACCCAATTGAACAAAATTGACAAAAATTGGGACCTATTTGAATACAAAACCAAAATTAGGACTTATTTGAAAAAACTTAACGAAAATTGGGACAAAAAGGTATTTTAACCATATAAATAAGTGAATTGGCAACTGTATTTTAAAATTATAATTTAAAAAGAAAAATTAATAATTAGTCCATGGAAGCAAGTGTGTTTGTTTATCGCCAATAAATTCCTATTGACAGAACATAAATATTCGTTATGCAAAATAACGCAACCAAGTTGCATGAGCCCAACTGCGTGTGGTATTTATCATCATAATATCACCGACATGAACTTTGTCGTCCAATAATAAGTACTTTTTGAAGAAAAGTGAGTATATTTTTACGTTGAAGAAGTATCATATAGTAGTGGAGGAATCAAACCCAAATTATAATCATATATATATTCCTGTATCATCAAATCCAAGGGAATATCCCACACATATATGCCGCAATACCACAAATTTATTAATGCCAAGATCCTGCAATTTTAAGGGGTGGCTTAGTGATCATCATAATCTCCAAAAATAGTACACAGATACCCTTAAATATGTTCATAATAAATTCCCACTAATGCCTGATTTACATTATAAAATTTATATTGGCAATGTTGCTACGTTTGGAGGTTGAAATTGGATTTACCATAATAGATGCATGTCACACAAATAGTTTAGAACTTCAGTTCAGATTAAAATTATACACAGCTCTGCTGATCTTGTTTTCAGATGCTATCGAAGACTTTATAGTAGTTGTTTTCATTCTTTTGGTTATTGTTGGAGTCCTTATTTGATCTTTCCGATTAACTATAAAACGGCATAAACAACATAAATGACAACTCGTTTTTCACTACAATTGTACTCATATACTCTGTTTACTCTTAACTAAATATTCCTTTGACTCCAAAGCATAAGTCGTTCGCAACGCAACAACCATGCATCAAGGTGTCTACTTAATCTTGGATGTACTGAATAAGTGTGTTCAACACTAAGAGTATGGAGTCAAAGTTACTTTGATGCAAAACCGTTTTGCATTTATTTAGTTACGAAGCTTGTTATGTTGTTTGTTATGAAGCTATTTGTCAAAGTGACTTAAAAACTTGATTACTTGATTTTTTGGCTTTCAAATTGTTGAAAATATTTTTTTATATAGTGTGACAATAGTGTTGCGGTAATGTCTCAGTAATGTCTCAAAATAACAGAAGTTCTACATGCTTATAGCATTTTCATATAAAATTTTTGTTTTTTGGAGATAAAGTTTTGGATTTTCAAATTTGGATTGAGCATACTGCGATAGAAAATATGTTAACAGATACATTGACTAAAAGCTTAGTTATTTGAGTTTTTCAGAATCACGTAATTCATATGAATGTGGTTAAGTCTTTTGATTACGAGTTTAGTGAAAGTATGAGATTTACAATTTATATTATTATGATTTTCATGATATTTAAATTTATCAATGACATCATTTTCATTACATCTCTTTTAGCATATAAAGATGTATGAACTATTTTGAGATCACATATTTATTATGTTTTGTTTTTATTTTATATTTTATTATTATATTGTTATTAGTATGGATTAATATTAATCAATAAATTATATTATTTGTTAGTATCAATTATATTGCAAATGGTTACTAATTTGATGAATAATACATAATTTTGAGTTTCTAATAAAATGTCTGTGATGTGTTAAATTGTTTAGTGAACTGTCTCTAGTGGACTTGAATATTTAGTAACTTATTACGACATTCCTAATCTCTGGTCGTAAGATATAAAACTAATATCATATTAGTAACCGGTTAGTAACGTAAAATCATATTTGTTAGTTAGGTTCTAGAATAATGAAAGAGAATGATATCCTGAAATGCACTTTCATCATACAGTTGGATCTTTTATTTGAGTCGGGACACACAATCATTTTAAACACATACTTTTAAATATACTGTAATCTGTATCGAAGTTTTTTTCAACTTGATTTGTGAAATTCTTTTGAAAGATGAACTATCTTCATTTACGCAAAAGAACCAGCCATAGTGCTGCAAAGCTATAAACGTGAAATAAGCAGTAGTATACATATTTCCACTCTTTGAACATAAAAGATAACCAAAAATTATGAGCATGTCCATGGTGAATTTTGACACTGAAAGGCACTGACTGGAATCTATAAAGAGAGGTCCAACTTGCGAATGACAAAACAAAAGAGTATCTATGGTTGAAAGAATAAAAGAGTAAACGAATGTCCTTTGATCTTGATTCTTCTCTTCCACTTGTTCTCCACCATCGCGATTCACAAAGTGGTTTCAAGGGAACGAAGAACAAGTCTCTTTATCTTCTGTCATTTTACAAAATATACTCATCCAACATGCCTAACCAGTAACCCTTCCCTCCAACTTATAAAGGGGCCAGCTTGGTTGTTGTTTTCCCATACCATTACTCGCCTCAAGCAATAGTTTCCTTTTCTTTCTTCCATTGCCTTAAAGTTAAAAACTTCATTCCATACATATTGAGATGGAATCATCTTGGACCCAAAGGCAAAACAAAGAATTTGAAAAAGCCCTGGCTAAGTATGATATAGAAACCCCAGATAGGTGGCAGAATATTGCCAACGAGGTGGGAAAATCAGTGGAGGAGGTTAAAAGGCAATTTGAGATCCTCAAAGAAGATGTCAGACGCATTGAGCGTGGTCAAGTGCCATTCCCCTACAGAACAAACAATTCTAACACTAATTAAGCCATTGCTGTCAAAAAACACAGGTACTGCACCACCTTTTTCTTCATTTTGCTTTCAACACTTCTTTCTTTTATGCTACTATCTTCTATCCTCATTAACCTACTTCTTCATTTCCTTACATTTTGCTCCAACTGAAGCTGTTTTCAGCCCTTAGTCTAATCAAATTCTTAACATTGAAACATTTTTGTGTATAATATCCCTTCCTCTACTATTGGCAGATCATGATCCAGGGTCCAACAAAATTGAAGACCGGCGACGATTATAATCGTATCTAAATAAATGAAAGTATTATCAGCAGTGAACTGTAGAAATCTAACTGTAAGCAACCGTGTGTGATTGCTATAGTTTTTTAGCACTAGTGTCGAACGTAAAAGAAAAAAAAAAGTATGGAGTAGATGCATTTACGAATTAATCACGTTTGTAAACCGGTACTACTGATTATTAATAAGTATATAATTTGTCTACCTACTCCTATGCACGTGTGGTTACAAAAGCTAAAGAAAGCAAGTTTCAAGAACAGCAGAATGCTCTGAATAATAAAGCTAATGGATAAGCATGCTTATCGTACGATTTAATTTTTTTCTCTAAAAGAATTGTACACGATAAACAATCCCGTACCTGCTAGAAGTTTGGCCTGGACTTAGGGTTCTTGTGACTCTGTCCATGCAAGGTGTAAAACAAAACAAGAATAGATGTGAACGAGAACTGAAGCTTATGTAGAATGGTATTCCTGGACTATCATGCTTACTTTTCGTTAAAATAAGAAGGAAATAAAGAAAGAGAGAAAGAAAAAACAATGGAGAGTAGGATTGATGGGACAATGAGAGAGGTAGTGCATGTTTGGTTCAGATTCGGTGCAAGTTTGAGTCTAAGTCTCACATTAACTAGAAATGAAAAAGTAGAGTATTATATAAGAATAAAGACCCATCAACTCATTGTCTTAAGATTTTAGATTGAGAGTAGTGTCAATGTCTTATATGATTGAGTTCAGGTTTCATTGGGGTTCTATCTTCCCGGTGATACCTTCTCCTTAAAATCCTAACAGGTATATGTTTTATTTTCAAAATCAATTAAAAGATAAAAAATTTGTTGAATTGATTAAGTTAAAATCAATTTTTCAACACAACCAAATAAACTCGTAGTGTAGAAGAAAAGAATATGGTGATTCGGTAACTGAGATGGGAATTTGGAAGCGATGGGGTGGTACTGTGGTGGGAAAAAGTGGAGCACAGTATCAGAAGAAAGGAATGTAGGTCAATGGTCTCAGAAGGGAACAAACAAAGCAAAGAGTTGAAAATTGAAGTGATAGGGTAGGGATAGATTAGATTGAGGTTGCGATTTCCTACTTCATACACCTTGTATTAAGCATCTCTTCTTCAATTTTGCAAACTTTTTTTGAAATACGGTGGCTAGTTTAGTTTTGCTAGTATCATACAAACTTACGTTCAACAAATTTCTTTACGAAAAAGGCAGAGAAGTTAACATACTTAACGAGACTTCACATTATTTTACGGTATAAATAAGTTTATAAGGCAGTAATACAGTAATACAGACTTAAATGAAGGATGACACTAATTGAAATAGTGCCTCCAACTTCGTGTGTTATTATTATTATTTTTTTGTTAATACTAAAAACCTTGTATAAAACTTAAGTTTAGTATTCATCGTACCACATTAGTGTATTCTAATAAAATTGACGACAATATCTATTTTATGTAATTTCTAAATCACTTGTTTTGGACATAGATATATTTCTACTTATCTAATTTAAGACACTTGTTTTGGACATAGATATATTTCCTTTACAAAGAGTTGCAATATATGAAATTGTTGAAAATTTTTGTAAGATTGATTATGATGTGTACATTTAAAACTCCTACCCATTTATCGTACATGTTCCACACTTTGGTGACGACTTTACATAAAAAAAAAAAGAGATGACTTGTACTTTCGTCTTACTCTCCACTCAGAGTACATACATACATGACTATTCAATAGAACTCTTCTTCACCTAAAATTGATCTTGGTAGGTACATCATTTATCATAATAACCATGCTAAATATATAAAACGTTGATGGAATAGTTTTAACCCTTCATTGACTATCAAAGAATACCAATTATTCTCTAATTAAAGAAGAATTATCTTAAAGCATTTATAAATAAGACAAATTTTCTTTCACAATTAAATAATTGATTATTTATATTATTAGGTCATAATACAACAAGTAATTTAATAAGCCAAATAACAACATGTAAAGTTTGGTAAGAAGTACTAATTACACAAACCTAAAAAACAATCACAAAAGTCCTACAAGGACAAAATAAAATATTACACAATATTCATAGTGTGTGAGAATTAGCTCAAATTAAATTAACTTGAAGCATATTTTTCTTACTTTATAGCTTCCTAGTCGTCAACAAGTGTTGCACCACTCTTCATTTTGTATTTAATAAGTTTATTGAACAATAAAGAATATGAAAAACAGTGTACTAAAAAAATAATTTCTAACTTTCATTCCTCTCTTACAACGCACTTCCTGTATCTGGTGTTGTTGAGAACAATATTTGGATTGTAATTAATTTGGCAAGTAGTAACAATGGAGAGTACAACTTGTTGTAATGAAGGAGTATCTTTGGTTAAAAACAATTAAAGGGAAGTCCACTGTTTTTATTCTCATCTTCCACTTGCTTATGTTGTCTCACAAGATCTTCTGCCCATTTGGAAGATATATTCTGCCAAAAGATTCAATCTAACCAGCAACACATCTCTTTAAAGAGAAACCTTGGCTATCTCTTTCCCACATACCAACCATTATATCACTCTTCTTTCTCTAGGGTCAAGCCCTAACTGTTTTTGTTTTTTCTGTTTACACTTTACATTTATTGAAAATAGTTCAAGTGTGAATCAAAGCCTCATATTGGATATAATAGACAAAGTTAAACATTATATAAAATGTAAGACTCATGAACTCATTACTTTAAAAGTTCAGGATAATAGTGGTATCAAATATCTTATATGTGTAAAACAAATGTCATATATATAGAATTATAATTTCTCAATAACTATAACCCTATAACCCATCCCAAACCATATGAAACATAACGCAACAATGATATCAGAGCACTATAAACCGTATAACCCATACCAAACCATATAAAACATTACCCAACAACAATCACCTAGAGAAATCAAATAACTATTAAAAAATTGTTGAACATGTGCTATTAAATAACTATTTTGTTTTTTGAATTTTTCCTTTTAAACCTAAAACAATTAGTACTTAAAAAAATTTGAGAAATTTTCTTTTGAAAACTAAAGCAATTAATGCTAGAAAAAAAATAAGACTTTATTCTTTTGTAAACATAAAACAAACCTTGAGTTTTGAGTTGGTCGGGACAATACGACAACAAGGAAACACCATGTAGATGGCAGAATATTTATTTGATTTTCTGTTTCCAAACAATTTGACCGTTTACTGATATAATATATATGTTTTAAAAAGCATATGCAATTCAAGCTTTTGGTGAACTAAGTTAATATAATAATATGTTTCGGTATATTACATTGCCAATTTTTTTGTTATGTAAGTTAAAGGACTAAACTAAATTGTTCCGATCGCTATATATATGATTTTTTATTTCGGTTTTGTTTATTATTTTGAAGATTTGATGGAATATTTTTAAAATAAATTAATTCAGTATTTTTTTTTATAGTACAAAGAGTATTTTATTCACTTAATCTCTTAAAATTAATTCATAAAAACAACCCTTAATGTTGCAAACAATAAAAGCTTATTTATGTTTTGAGATTCTAATATAATTCAGTTTCTATTAAATTTTGGTCGTGGTCTTTAAGATTTTAAAACTTCTCAAGTGTGTTCCTATAATTAGATATAATTAGATGTGACGGTCAGATAACAGTTATTGTGCGTTGTCAATTTCTATAAATAACGAGTTATTTTTTAAATATTTATTGTATTTAATAAAAATTATATTTAAATTTAATTAAAATTATAAAAGTAAAAAAAAATATTAAAAAAATATAAAATATATAACTACACACTTAGAAAATAAAATTATAGATTAACAAACTACAAATTATAAAATAATATAATTTCATAGTTACAGAATTATAAATTATAAGTTATAAGTTTGCGATATTTATAAAAATATTAATTCATTTTTATATTTTTCGATTCTTACAGAAATCGAAATATATAAATCGATTTAAAATGTCAAAAATACATTAATAAAAACTACATTTGCTCCCGTGACACTCGATCCAGAAGCAAACTAAACCCAAACTAAACAACATTTTAACATAAAATATAATATAAGTATCATTATCACCATACCACAAGGTTTACTCATTTCATGCATTCTCAAATTCATACAATAAACAATATAGAGGAAGAATGAAGAAAATATCAAGATAACATATTTGCTTTGGAAGATATGTTTTCAGTTGACCCAACTTGGATAACATTAAGACAAATAAAAGCGAGACAATCGATAAATGTTTGCCGAGGTGGACAAATCACGTATGGATTCAGGAAAAATATTTCTTAAATATTGGGTTTTTTTTTATATATTTTGCTAATAAAAAAATTTAATCTATAAACGTCAGACCTCAATCAAATAGATATATTAAAGAAAAAGATATATGTTCAATTAAAGAAATGTAAAGAGAAGAAAATTTTGTTAAATTAAAATTTTTAAAATAAACGAAAGAAATGACATGTAACTTATTTACAAATATCATATCTAAATTATTTTAATATTTAATATTAAAATATTATTAGATGCTGCCATAATCTTCTCTTCAACCCTAAAAAATGAAAAATAAAACGGAAAATCAAGATGTGACGTTCTCCAATATTATTCAAAATCCCATATTCCCTTGGACGGTGCTAATTGCTAATCCGAATATATTTGTCTAACAATATGAGTATTTCTTCGTAAATTAGAAATATTTATATTTAATTGGTTTATTGTTTATCCTACCCTTTAGCATGTCTAGATCTTCTGAACCATGCCAGCCACTCACAATTGCTTTTTCTCTAAAAGGTTTCAACTTTTTCAAATAAATAAATATATATATATATATATATATATATATATATATATATATATATAAGATAGGTTATTAGTAATACACGTGTGACACATTCTCCTGTATCTTGAATTTCTCCGGGTTTGATAGATTTGGAATATATTTGAGATTTGTTTCTATTTATATTATATACGAAACTTTTAACATTTATTTTTATGTTTAAACATATAAAATTAGATATTAATCTGTGATTATTATGAAATGTATAGATGTCCATTGAGTTGCTAGTAGTTACCTATGATTGATTGTTATTGATATTAGCATTAGTGTTGTAACCATTGAGTTGTATCTCTTGGGTTGCCTTTTGTATCATTAAAAGGGACTTCTCCTGTTGATAATGACACACAAAAAATCAATTCCTACTCTCTATTCTCTTCTCTCCTTTATTTTATAACACGTTATCAACACGAAGACTATCCAACTAAGTTAGTGGAGATGTTTTCTCTTTAAGGATAATGTTCTGCATACCCAAATCCAGGTTCTTTCTAACTCTTTCCTTATTGACAATTTTGTCTTATATTCTTATTTTTTTGTGATAAAAAATTATTTGACTTTATCAAGTTTCATCTGTCTTATTATTATCATTATTATTATTATTTTATTGTGATGTTGATTATTTTAATTATTGTCTATATTAATTTTATAGTCTCATAAATAAAATTTGATTATTATCAATATTTTATGAGCTAGTTTAAAAAAAAGTCAAACCTTACAAAATTTGAATTTATGACTTTTGATATTATAAGAAAAAATTATTCATATTCTTGAGTATTAGAAACTGAAATACATCTAGATGCGATGAGTCTTGATGATGCTCTAAAAAAAGGAAGAAAGATCTTATAACAGCAATATCGTGAAAACATTATTTCACAAATATTCTCAAATTATGTATACCTTCTTATGACTAAACAAAACAATGAGTTTTTGATGAAAAATCATGAGATCAAATTGGTTATGCTTCATTCCCAGAAGTGAATAGAACAACATCCATGAGACTAAATTGGTTATGCTTCATTCTCAAAAGTGAATGCAGCAACATCTGATCCATATTTTTGTGATCATAAAAGAAATTTCAAAGAGAAATTTTGTCATCAGAAGTGGAACAATGGTATAAAAATGAGAAAAGAAGAAGATGAAAACAATGATAGATAATATGAAAATATAATTTATTACTACGGTGGTAAAGACTATTTGGGTCATACTTGTCTTACATAAAAACATCCTAATAAAAACAGGGATAAGAACATAGAAACACACTTTGTGTTTATAAAAATATGGATGTCACTCATCTTGATGTTGTTTTTCTTAGCTAAACTAAATGGAAGTATTAAGAACTTTATTTTATAAAATTGTAGAAGAAGTTTTTATGTGACAGTACAAAATATAGTTTTATATATTAAATTATTTTTATTATAATTTAATTGAAGGTGAATTCTCTATGGCATTATTACTATATGTTTGGTGTTGGTTATCTATAAGTAAGAATCAATATTTTCTTTTATATTACGAAATGTATATGTGAAATGAGTGTATAATGAACATTTCTTATTATATACAGTAATTGTTATAAAAGTGTGAATGTATAATATAAATACTTTTTAATATTGGATGACAGATGAATAACATTATTAAACTTGAATTGGTATTATGTAGGGAATATGCATGATAATTAAAATGTCTTTCCTAGAAACAATATATATATATATATATATATATATATATATATATATATATATATATATATATATATATAATGTCCCATGATAGAAATAGAAATGTTGAATTTTATTAATTGCATATTTTTAAATGTTGAATACAAAAAGTCATCATTTGTGCCTTTACATGCACAAGTTAAATGAAAAAAATATATTTATGGTACATTAATTGATTGAAATTGAATTAGTGGATGTAACTGAATTTGTACAGTAAATTGACGTAACAAGGGACAATGAAGTAACTTTTAAATAAAAGTAAATAAAAAGGACCATGCATTTTTGGCTGTAGAAAATTTAGGTTTTGGAAGGTAATAAATTTGAACTGAGTAGTATTAAAATATAATGGGTAAATTAAGATTGCATTAAATGATATATTAAAATAAAATACATTTTTTTGTAAGAATGTGAAGAGTTTTGATATGGATTTGTGGTTCTAATTTTATTATACTATACATATATAAAGGTTCAAAGATTTTGGATATGATATTTTATACTTTTAGTTTTATTTGATATTATTTGATAATATATGACTTGCGAAGTTGATTAATTTTGGATGATACCTGCAACAAATTGAGGTTATTAAGTTCATTAAAATTTAAAATTTAAAATTTAATTTATATATATATATATATATGATCATTTTAATATGCAGTAATATTGGATAGACTAAATATATTGTATTTGCTGATAGTGCAAGAATTAAACTCTCAAGATTATTAATTTATTTTTCTCATGTTTGGTTATTTGAGAAGTCAATATTAGCATTATTTTTATATCACAAATAATATTTTAAAGGCTCCAGAAGAGCTACTACACTTCTACAAAGAAGTCTAATAGAAACTTATTAAGTTCTAAAGATATTTGTCTAAATAGATATCATATTGAGACAAACAATGAAGAAGATATGAAATATCTTTATATCAATGGACTTGGGTTGAATAAAAAAAATGTGTATTGAAGAAATTATCAATCTTCTCTTATGGCTTGCACTACACATGTATCAGTACAATTGAAATGCATATCATTGTAAACCAGAAGTTTACTAATCAAAAAGGAATTCCTTGTTTGGCATGATCAATTGGGTCATCCTAGATTTATCATGATACGAAAAAATAGTTGAAAACTCTTGTGGACACCCACTTAAGAGTCAAAAAATTTCTTCAATCCAATGATTTCTCATGTAATACATGTTTACAAGGAAAGTTGATAATAAGACCATCACCAGAAAACTTTAGAAATGAGTCAATATCATCTTTTGGAATGAATACATGGTGATTTTGTGGTCCAATGCGCCCATCATGTGGATCATTTAGATATTTCATGGTTTAATTGATGCATCAACTAAATGGTCACATGTTTGTTTATTATCAACTTGCAATCAAGCATTTGCAAAGTATTAGCACAATTAGTTAAGTTAAGAGATCACTTCCCAGATTATTCGTTTAAGAAAATTTGTCTTGATAATGCTGGTGAATTTACATCTTATGTTTTTCATGAGTATTGTATGTCAATGGGAATTGTTGTTGAACATCCAGTAGAACATATGTTCATGCTCAAAATGGACTTGTAGAATTATGAATAAAACGTCTAAAGTTGGTTGCAAGACCATTACTTATGAGAGCTAATCTTCCAATCACTACTTGGAGATATGTAATTTTACATGCTACAGGATTGATTCGCATCAAGCCAACAAGTTATCATAATTATTCTATTATGCAGTTGGTTTTTGGTCAGTAACATAATTGTCTCATTTAAAATTTTTTGTATATGATCGAATTTCCCCAAAAGGGACTATGATGAGTCTTTAGAAACGATTGGGAATATATGTTGGATAGGAGACATATTTACAGTTTGATTTATCAACTGTTATTTTTGATGAATAAGTTTTTCCAACATTAGGGGGAGAAAGAAAACATTTGGATAAGGATATTGGTTGGAATGAATTATCATTATCTCTCTTGATCCTCATACAAAAGAATGTGAACTTGAAATTCAAATGATAATTCATTCACAAATTAGTCAATCAATTATCATATGTTTTTTACTGACATAAATAGGGTAATTAAATCTCATATACCAACTGCTAAATGCTCCAAATATAATTGATATTTATTCATAACACGATTGAAGCGTGGTAAGCCTATTGGTTCCAAAGATAAACATTCTTGAATGAGAAAAGGAGCTAAAAAGACAAGATGACCTAATCGAGGAGGTGTAAATCACAAAAGATTCATTTGACATAATTAATAATTTGGTTCCAGAAGAACCTTGGTTCCAGAAGAACCACATGTACACGAAATTGTTGAAAATGATGAGATCTCAATAAATTATGTCATGAATAAGATAATATGGAACCAAAGTCAATGTTGACGATGTTTTAGCATATAATATAACGATGAATGTTATGAGTAAAAATGAGGATCAAGATTGTCGACAAATAAATGATTGGCCAAATGGAAAGATGAAATAGAAGCAAAATTAGATTTGCTTGTTAAATAAAAGGTTTTTGGACCTATAGTCCGCACACTTGAAGGTGTAGAACTCATTGAGTACAAATGGATTTTTGTGCAAAACAATATTATAAAGAATGATAATTATAAGAAAATCCCTGCAGGATTTAATTTACCCAACAATGCAAATTCTAAAATGGATTATTCAATAAAATTGAACAAGTCCCTTTTATGGATTAAAGCAATCAAGATGTATATTTGTCCTTGTAAGTACTTGTTAAAAGAAAGGTATTTATCATTGTATTTATGTGAAAATATCGAAAAATGAATTTGTCATAATTGTTGTTTATGCATATAACATAAACATCGTTGGAACTCCTAATGAGTTCACAAAGGCAATTGAGATGAAAGATTTTGGAAGTACAAAGTTTTGTTTAAGATTACAAATTGAGTATTTAAATACAAGTGTTTTTGTACATCAAGAGGTTTATATAATGAAGGTGCTTAAAAAGTTCTATATGAAATCGTTACAATGTCCATACCAGCAAAGACACCATTTAACAAATGTATGACTTATAAAATCATCTTTTATTATTATTATTATTATTATTATTATTATTAGGAAAAAATATGTTTTTGGTATCTCAAGTTTGACCCAAATTTAGAAATGGTTCATGATCGAAACATAGTCATGGTTTGATCCCTGTACTTTCAAAATCATTGTTTTTAGTTCCTATTTTTGGACGGCGTTACAAATAACAAACGGTGTGTCACGTGTTATTTTAATTTTTTTATATAAAAGAAAAAACTAGCGCCAGTCACAAAAACTGAAAAAAATATGTTTTTGGTCCCTAAAGTTTAAACTTAATTTGAAAATGGTCCCTGGTTGAGACTTGATCACTGTTTAATCCCTGCATATTGAATAATAACTATATAATAATAATAATAATACTATAATAATAATATATAATTATTAATATTATTATTATTATATAATAATAACAATAATTATTATTATTATATCTAATTTTTACTAATATTAAAATAAATAATAATATTATAAATATTATTAATATTAATAATAATAATTACATAATAATAATAATAATAATATATCAGTAATAATATAAATAATAATTAATAATATTAATATATCACTAATAATATTAATAACAATTAATAATATTATTATTTATTAATATTATTATTAATAATATGTAATAATAATTATTATTATTACATATTATTAATAATGTTATTATTATTAATTATTATTAATATTTTGTTAATATTAGTAATTAATAAGATTATATAATAATAATATTATTATTATTATTAATATTATTAAAAATATAATTATAGTGCTGATATTAATAGTATTATTAATATTATTATTGATATATTAATATTATTAATTATTATTATTATTATTAATATATGATAATATTATTATTAACAATTATATAATAATAATAATAATAATAATATTATTATTATTATTATATTATTATTATTATTATATAATGTTATCATTATTAATAGTAGTAGTATTATTATATTTTAACAATGATTTTGCATGTGCAGGGACCAAATAGTGACCAAGTTTGAACCAAGGATTATTTTCAAATTAAGTTCAAACTTCAGGATCAAAAACATATTTTTTTCCAGTTTTTGCAAGAAGCATCGGCCTAGCCGACGGTAGTTTTTTTTTATAAAAAAAGTTAAATAACACGTGGCACATCGTTTGTTATTTTTAACGTCGTCCAAAAATATAAACTAAAAACAATGATTTTGAAAGTACAGGAACAAAACAATAACCAAGTTTCGACCAGGGACCATTTCCAAATTGATGTCAGACTTGAGAGACCAAAAACATATTTTTCTCTTATTATTATTATTATTATTATTATTATTATTTACTATGTTTAAAATAATTAATTATATTTAAGATTTAAGATTCTTACACAATAAATTATAATAGAGTACTAACCTTGATCTATAAGAGATCCTCTTAGTATATGTTTTTTCAATTTTTAATTTGTGTGTTTTCCAACCACAGTTTCCCCATCCATCTCTTTGTCTTTTTTTTTTCTTCTCTCATACGTTCTTGATGGATTACTGTGGACAAAAGTCTTATAGTTAGAGACATAACCTCAATTCTTTTTATAAACCAATGTCCCTCAAATTGATTTTTATTCTATCTTTATTTTATTTTATTATCACTTCTTATAATAATCAATAAATTTTTATATTTTATTGAATTACAATTAAATCCATCACAATATTTTAAATGAGTCACATAATAAAATTAATTTGTCAATTAATTCTAACTGACAGGATAATGGAAGAATATAAAGACAGTTAAAAGTGCAATTAAACGAACTAAGAAAGATGAGCCTCTAAGGAAACGTAAATAGATGTGGAACTTTTGCAATGTTGGGGTTCAAGTAAGGAAAGACAAACTTAATATTCCAAGAAGATTAGTAATTATATACCTAAAATCCAGAAAAAAAAAATTGAGATAAAATGTACTCTTATTGTTATACTATATGCTAGTTGGGTTTTACATATCTATATAAGGCATATTTATCAAAATATATTTCTTAAAGTTTATTGTTTGATGTGCTTATTAATCATGTGTTATTGGAACATTATTAATCTTTAATTTTACACTGTATCTCGGTTTAAAGTTTATTTTTTTATATACAATAAATTATGCATTTGAATTTATCTTATTGAGAATCAATTTTATATTCACGGTAGATAAAATTGATCATTATTAAAAATATTTTTAGTATATGGTTGATATTCGTCGTTTTAATTTAGAGTGTACTCATTTTACTTACTCTATGGGTTTTTCTGTGATAAGTATGAAAAATACTTATTATTTTTATTTTATTGGACCTCTTAATTGTATTCAATCATGTGTTTTGTGCAAAGTTTTAGGTTGTTTTTAGGTTAGATATATTTTGTATTTTTTTTGAAGATTATTGTATAGGAAAGTGAAGGATTGGAGAAGAAGTGAGATTATTCTGTCAGGACCTTGTCGCCCAGCGAGTAAGTCGTCTCGCCCAGCGAGAGGACGATTTTCTAAAGTGGTTATAGTTTCGAAAGTTTCACGAAACTGTTGTGCTGGAGTATGGGAACGTGACAGGACCAGGAGAGATACGAAAAAGCGCCATTCTAGGGCAAGGAGACTTCACATCAATTCATCCATTCCATCAAATTCGTCCATCCTTTGTTCTCTAGATGCCTATGAGTGACTAAACTCCTCTTTCATTGGGGTTGGATTTAATGAACCTATAATCTTTGTAATTTTCCTATGCAATGTAATCTCTTTCGTTGTTCATATGTTTTATCTCAATTATAAATGTGCATGATGGAAATCTTTGCTATTTGGTTGTATCTAATTATTGGGAAATGAATTGGAACTTAACCTTGGATAGAACAACCATGAGATTGGGTTCTAGGAGTAGACGTAATCTCTAGGTCATTCTATATATCAAATCTTAATGCAAGTCATGTGTTAAAATAGTTAAGGAATTAATGTTTTGACATATTGGACTCAGAACTTGCTTCTAAGGAATTAGGGGCTAGTAAGCTTATGATGAGGATGTTTGAGCAAGATAGAGAAATTGTGTAGAAAATATTGCGTTAGTATGGTTCATGAAATCCAACCTTGGTGAAGTTTTTCCTAAATTCTTCTATAACTTAGTGTTTATTAATTTTGCATGTTGTTCTTAAATTAAACCAATCTTTTATGTTGACATCATTGCTAAAATTAGTAAATAACCACACTTAGACAAACGAACACAAATCCCTTGGAAAAACGATACTTGGACTTCCATTTTTACTACTTGTAACGAATTGGTACACTTGCCAAAGAGTTAACACCCTGACACTAATGAGTTTTTTCTTCTTTTTCTAAAAAAAACTTATCAAAAATAATTAATAAGTTATTAATCAATCTTTATTTTTTATCAGGAAATAAGTCAATCTATGTAAGGATATTATGATACTATCTTAAATATTAATGTTTCATGACACATGTTTGACATGTTAAAAAAATTAATGTAATGGAGTTAAAAAAATTATATTTATTCATTTTTATAATTTAGAAATCAAAATATGTCATAGATTTGGACAAAGAGAAATCACAATTTAAAGTTCAAAACTAAAAACATACTTAACCTTAATTTTTATCATGAAATTAGTTGATCTATATAAGGATGTTATGATACTATCTTAAATATTAATGTTTTATGATTAATTATTGGAAAAAATCTTTCGAGAATCACTTTATTAATAAATAAAATAAAATAAACACAAGGAAACACGTAGACAATGTAACATCCCTATTTTTTTAATAAACTGTATTATTTATTTTAAATAAAACAATTAGAAAATCTTCTATTTTTACTAATGTTTCATATTTTATTATGATGTAGTTTAAACATTAAAAATATATTTTA